>Ga0164242_10000345_pt1 | contig 57997 bp, 50 predicted proteins | sample OricomgcompostMG_FD_108783 | JGI IMG/M metagenome (GOLD analysis project Ga0164242, IMG submission 108783) | Miracle-Growth compost microbial communities from Emeryville, California, USA - Original compost - Miracle growth compost (MG) ...
AGCAAGAAGGACTGCTCTTTGTTCCGCAGATAATTTACTAAAGGCTAATCTGATCGCTTTGGTAGTCATCATGTCTGATTTTCTATAAATCTACAAAATAACACGCAATTTTAAACTATAGCCACTCGACTCTTATAACTCATGGATTTATAACCTTTTAATTCTATCCACCTTCGACTTTAGGGTGAGCGCAGGTGATTTTGTAGAAAAAACGAGTCCAAGCTGCTGTATAACATCCGTTTGCTGCCAGCTACATTATTTGCTGCCTCTAACGCTTTTAGAGGCAGTTGTTTTCGCAGATCCAAACCAATCCAGTTTTGCCGTATACGGAAACACAAGGATGAGGTCCTTCCACATTGCCTGATTGATCTTGCCGTCTTTCATGAAATCCGAATCTGGAGAAAGCTCTGCAGAAAGTTCGATGACAAGCTTCTGATCGGGAAAAGGATTACTGGCGTCGTAATTTTCAGGAGGATTCAATTGAAGCTGAGTGACCTCATCCTGAAAGTTGGAAATAGTTTCGCTTTCTCCCGGCACAGGCAACATCACGGCCTTATTAAGATCCAGATTTAGTCCGGATACATTAGGGGGAAATAGTTGGCTTACCAAACTCACGGAAGTACACTGCTGGTTCAGGAATTTTATCCAAGCGCTGTTGTCATATTGCCGCAGGCTGACAAACTTCGTGGCACTGTAATCTTGCAATGGTTGAATGTTCCCATCACTGATGTTTATTATCTGCTCTCTGAATGCAAGACCACCGTCGAACGCAGTGTATTTTAAGGTGATAATAACATCTGAAATGGCATCGAAAGGGAATTGATTGCTGGCCTTCGGTAAGCCAAGCTGCCAGTCAGAAATCGCTCTGGTACCTTCAAAAGGCAGGTAACGTTCATCATCGAAGTTGAGCTGGAATAGTCCACTGTCGTTGGTCCCTGTACTGATGGCTATGGCTTGATTATTATTGCGGTTAGTCCGCAATACACTGGGTGCTTGAGCCTCTGAAATCCCCAACAAATATTTTACGCCCATTTCGCTGGGGCCTAAATGCAAGTAAAAATATCCTCGAAGAAGGATTGACAATCATGGGGCGGAGTTCTCCCTTTACACGGATGGCGGCTTAAATAAGACTTCTCAAAAGAAGCCCAAGCCGATGAACTCCGAAGTCCATTGGTCTTTCCTTAGGAAAGGATCACAATCTGTAAAGTATTCGTAAAAGACATACCGCGTAGAAGCCTTTCCACCAATGGGCTGCCGGGCCTTAAAATTGGCTTATCTTTTGTTCTGTATAAAAATAGTTATGAATCAGCCGTGATGAAATCTTTAAGAAAAAGGGGAAACAAAGTGGAAAAAGCAATTCAAAAGATGGCGGAGGGGAAATTGGGGGGCGGCGGCAGTCGTTGGCGGGCTGTGGCAGGGGAAGATACTTTTGCGACAGAGTTTTCAGAAGCAAGAGAGGACGGCGACAATAATCCTCTAGAAAAGCCTTTGAAAAGAAGCGGCAAAAAGGAAAGAGTGGTTGCAGCAAGTGTACTGGTTGGGAATGCATTAAAAGATCAAACTCCGTTGGTAAGCGTGGTGGCATGCAGTCATGCCGTAGCTATGCGGAATTTCACTATAGCGTTTGCTGAAAGTGCTACCGCAGGAATGTTGTGCTATGAGTTTTCCCAAACTCCGCATGCAGGAAAAATATTTAAAGGAGGGGTGGTCTGCTATGATGCTGGCCTGAAAAAGGATATTTTCCAGGTACCGGCTAAGCTTATAAAGAAATATACCCCTGAATCGGCCGAGGTTACTCAGGCGCTGGCAGAAGGACTTCCCAGGTTGATTGCTTGTGATATCGCCGTTGCCGTTACCGGCTTGACCACTCCCGGAGGCAGTGAGACGCCAGATAAGCCGGTAGGAACCATATTTGTTCACATATGCGTTAATGACAGTTCCAAAGGTTATCGGAGAGTTTTTGCCGGATCTCCGCAGCAGATTGTATCACAGGCGACAGATTATACTGCTTCACTTGTCTTGGACATGCTTCGTAATAATGGAGAGAAATAAGCTGCATCTTTGTGGCGCTTCTTCCACAAAGTGCGTGGCATCTATCGGTTATTTAATCCGACCTTCCTGTTTCTATTGCATAGACTGACCTGTCGAGCATAGACCGAGCCCGCTGAATGGAGAGGACGACAGCTGTATACTAAGTGATGGCGAGTAGAATACACCTCGCAACTTTGTATGAATTTTAAATCTATATTGATATATCCACTGTGGTTAAACATGCCGCAAGAAAAACCCGTACAGGGAGAAGGGCTATAGGTTGCCCAAAAGCGAATCTTATAATCATTATAATAACGGTGAGAAACTTATTGTATACGTGCACACGCTAACCCTTGCCTTGGATTTTGAAAACCTACGCCACGCGTTTTTTTTGAAATCAGATCATAGCCACATGGAGAGGGTATAGATAAGCAGGCCGACTAAACCACCTATAATCGTCCCATTAATGCGGATGAACTGCAAATCCCTGCCCACTTCCAACTCGAGTTTCTGGCTCAACTCCCGACCTTCCCATTGTCCTACAGTTTGGCTGATCATGCTGCCCACGGTATTTTTGTTTTTCAGGATTATCCGATAAACATTTAGGCGGGCGATATGGTCGATTTTGTCCTGAAGCTCTCTGTCGGTGCCCAGTTTAAGGGTAAAATCCAGGAGTGGCTTATCTAAGTACTTTAACAAAGATCCGTCCCCAGAAGACAACCCTTTGGTCAAAAGCTCTTTGATTGTTGTCCAGATATCAGTGGCATATGCTTTTACATTTACCTGATCCAGCAATGACTTCCTTATTGCCTCGATATCAGTTTTCCAACGAGTACCTTCCCTTAATTGCTGGGAAAACTGATGAAGTTGAAGCGTGATTTCTTTCCGGATTCTGTGGTTTTTGTCCTGTTCTATTTCATGCACATAGTTGGCTAGGCCAACTGTAACTCTGTTGGCAATGATGTTGTCTACGAAGCCGGGGATCAGAAAGCCACTTTCTTTCTTCACCCTTTCCCGTATCATATCTTCGTTTTCAGCAATATAGTATTTAAGTTTTCCCAATATGAAGGTGACTATCTTTTCATGATCGTCTCGTTTTAAGATAAACTCCAACACCGAAGCTCCCAATTTATTTAAGTCTGCTTGGCCCAAGAGATCTGTCCCTCTTTGGGCTATGAAGGAAACGACGGTTTCGTCGTTACTTTTTCTAATAATATCTGTAGCAATAATGGAGATTTCGTGCTTCAGCAGGGCACGGTTTTTCTTTTTTTCCAGCCAATTGTCCAGAATTTCGGACAGTTTTATCTTTTCAATATATGGCCGCATAGCGGAGGGGGTAAGGAAATTCTCTACGACAAACTTTCCCAGATTACTCCCAATATCCTGTTTCCTTTTTTCAATGAGATTGGTGTGGGGTATTCTCAATCCCAGAGGATGGTGAAACAAGGCGGTCACAGCAAACCAATCTGCCAGTGCACCCACCATGGCAGCTTCTGAAAAAGCCTTTACATATCCCACCCATATCGCAGGGTGATATTTTAGCCTCCATACAGAATAAATGTAAATGAGCGCCATGGCTAGAAAGCACAAAGTGGCAATTGTTTTATGCTTTTTTAATTGTCTGGCCTTATCCCTTTCCTGATCCATCAAGCTAAAAATTTGCGGGTATTTTCCGGTGAAGTTAGACAAACTATGAAATTAACCGTCCGTCCTGAAAAGGCTTAAAGATTATGAATGATATCTTTAAGATACATAAGTCCTCCTTTTCTCGATCTTGGTGTTGCGTTAGAGGACCGGGTAGATATGCCCATCCGCTAGTGGGCCGATTGACGAGGTTGCGCCTTCTTTGGCTGTTCACACCAGCTTATATTTTCTCCGATTGGTTGGTCATTATCCGTCCTCAATAGTATTTAAGTAATAATTTAAAAATTGACTACTTTTATACCTGTTTATCAGTAACCTATTCCCTTTTACCTAAAATTAACCTTAATGAAAAAGTTGCTATGTACTTTAGCCATTCTTTGCATGGCCTGCTCTTGTTTTGCTCAAACCGTTAGCTATGGTTTAAAAGCAGGAGGGAATCTTTCCTTTTCCAAAATAGATATTGCGCAAATTTCTGTCAATGGAGATGCGGCCCCAGGCTTCTACGGCGGCGGATTTCTGCAATTTTCCCCCGGTTACAATGAGAGTAGCGTTAAGCTTCAAGTGGAAGCCCTTTATAACCGCGCCGTGGCTCAATATTCTGATGACCAAGAATCGGGGAAAGTGAAAATGAAAGTTAACCAAATTGTAATACCCCTGGTCCTTCAATATTTTTTTGTGCCTCAATTCGCTATCCACGTAGGACCTAGCCTTAACTTGAATCTTGGGGGTCGGGCGTCCATAGAGGGTTCCGGTGAGTCCGATTCTTATAAGCTAACTTCTGATGATTTGAGTTTTGCACAGGTTGGGCTGGCTGCCGGACTGGGTTATTACTTCGATAGTGGATTTTTTATAGAAGGAAGATATAATCCTGTCTTTGGCCAGTTGAACAAAAAAACGGAAGGTGATTTAGGTACCAAGATGAGAACCAGTAATGTGCAGCTAGGAATTGGGTATCGATTTGGATCAGAATAAAAGCTCATTCTGTCAAGAATTATATCCGGTTTGCCGGTTTATGGAATGCTTAGAGGCGTTCTTGTCCATCGGCCATGGAGGTGTAGCATATTTTCCCCACTCATCATCAGGGCACTCCTCCATGGCCGATTCCTATTTGCTGGTATGAAGATTGTCGCCTTGTCACATAAAGTGATGTAGGCATTTAGCCTGCATCAGTTAGCAATAGTGATGTGGCGACCCCGGGAAATACTCAGCGAGACGGAAGTAACCAGAGGATTGCGTATGGGCATTGCCGACGGACTGGCTTCCGAGGCGATGACAACGTTAACAGGAGGAGCATTCCTGGTGGCCCTCGCTTTATTATTGGGGGCAAGTAATTTCGAGATCGGACTGTTGGCGGCTATGCCCACCTTAACCAACTTATTCCAGCTATTGTCAATCTGGCTGGTCAGGCGGTTTGCCAATCGACGATTGATTAGTGTGATTTGTTCTGCATTAGCCAGGATGCCGCTAGCCATACTCGGATATATGATATTTATATCTCCGCAAGCAGCTTCTGTGCAAGTCCTCCTGTTTTTTCTATTTTTTTATTACTTTTTTGGATCGATTTCGGGGCCGGTCTGGAACTCCTGGATGAAGGATCTCATTCCGGCGCGTTCTTTAGGTTCCTATTTTGCCAAACGCAGCGGTTATATGCAATCGCTGAATGTAATATTCAGCATTCTGCTAGCCGTGGTCCTGGACTATATCAAGAGACATCATCCAAATTCTCTGTTGATTTCTTACGGGGTCATGTTTGCCCTTGCCGGTATTGTGGGTCTCTTTGGGGTGTATCTTCTGTCCCGGATGCCAGAGCCAAGACCGGTGCTGAGCAGGGGCAATATTTTTGAACTCTTCAAATTGCCGCTTCGCAATAAGAATTTTAGCCGTTTGTTGGTATTTGTTTCTGCTTGGGTTTTCGCGATCAACATCGCCACTCCTTTTTTTACGGTATTCATGCTCACTTCCCTTCAGCTTCCGTTATCCTATGTAATTGGCCTGGGTATCCTGAGCCAGGCCGCAAGTATCCTGACGATCAGAATATGGGGCGTGTTTGCTGACCGCTATAGCAACAAGACCATCATTGCGATCGGAGGTCCCCTATACAGCCTTTGTATTATAGCGTGGTGTTTTGTGGGCCTGTTTAATGTCTATATGAATTTCCTTCTGCTTATTCTGATTCAGATTTTTTCCGGAATTGCTACCGCCGGAATCAATTTATCGTTAACCAATATAGGACTCAAGCTTGCTCCTGAAGAGGATGCGATAGTATATCTTTCTTCTAAAAATATCATTTCGGCGTTCTTTTCTTCGGTTTCTCCACTGATCGGCGGATATCTGGTCGACTATTTTGCCCAGCGGCATTTCAATATCAGTGTGGAGTGGGGCGGCCCACGTGGTTCGGCAGCCTTCCATGTGGTAGCGCTCCATCAATGGAATTTTCTGTTCCTTATAGGGGCACTGTTGGCGCTTTTCTCGTTACGGTTTTTAAGCCGCGTTAAAGAAACCGGAGAAGTAGAAAAAGACACTGTGGTACGGATCTTACGGTCCGCGGTCCGAAGTAATCTAAAGGAACATTTCTTAATTGGCAACCTCATTACCTTCCATGAGATACTCCGTTCCAGGATAAAACGCCAGGGCAGCCGGATCAAAAAGATATTTAGCGAATAGCCTGTCTCTTGTCGCCCTTCTCTGTCAGGGAGAAAGTTCAAAATTGATTCGTGGGACGCCTTTTGGGCAAAGCCGGCTGCTCACATCTGCCTCATGATATATATCAAATCCGAATTTTTGCATTTGTCGTTCTGACGGTGGTGGATAATTTCCTGAGAAAGCTACTGCCCATGCCCTGGAAGGGTAAAATGGCGCAACCCCAATACACCTCAGATAGGCCTTTTGGCCCCGGTTGTATGCCTTTGATTAGCCCTTCCTTTGCCAGACTTTTTAATATTTCTGATCCATATACAGTCTACAATCTCCCGAAGTGAAGCAGAGGCAAAGGATGGCATGACCTGCCGGGCGAAAACGTGAAATTGTATCGGGGGACAATTTGACCGTGCTGTATCTCAGCTTGTTGCTGTCAATGACCTATTGTTCAACTCAATACTGCGCTCAATGCCCGTTTGCTGAATAAAATAATCGTCGTGTGAAATGACGATAAGTGTTCCCTGATAGGAGCTAACCACCCGGGTTAAGATGTCTGTATTCTGGATGTCCAGATTATTGGTGGGCTCGTCCAGGACAATAATTTCCGGAGACGCGCTATGTACAGCCATCCCGCATAAGGCCAGACGCATTTTTTCTCCTCCACTCAATACCCCGCAATGCTTGTCCCAGTCTTCTTGGAGGAAAAGAAACTGGTGCAGCCTCGTTTTGATTTCACGTTCCGAAAGCCCTTTGCGATTAAATAACTGACACTGCCGATAAACGGTAAGCTTGTTATCAATTAAAGAATATTCCTGATCTATATACATAAAATCGATATTAGCCCGATATATTTCCCCTGTCGTCGGAGCTAACCTTCCCAGGATGAGCTGTATCAGGGTGGTTTTTCCCGAGCCGTTCGGCCCCCGTATCACGATCCTTTCTCCGCTATTAATTTGAAAGCATAGCAGTTTGTCCCATAACGAAGTATGCTGGCCGGCATAGCGATAGTTGATTTTAGCCGCTTTGACCAGTATTTTCCCCTTGTGAAGATCCGGGTTAGTGAGGCTGAGCTTGATTTTGTCTGTATCAGGAAGTCCGGCCTTCAGATCTCCAAGGGCCTGTTCAAGGTTCTCAACCTTTTTGGTATGCAGATTTTTAGCGCGGGAGGTACTTTTCTCAGCACTGTTTCGCAGGGTATTCATCATGATACGGGCTACACCGGCCTTCTCTTGTTTGGCTTTTCCCCGCGTGTCAGAGCGATGTTGCCGCTCGATGGTCTTCTTTTCCGTTTTTTTGGCTTGTCGCAAGGCCTTCTGCTGGTGATTGATGTGCTGATGCACGGCGTTCTGGGCCTGGCGTTTCTGAGCGGCATAAAAGTCATAGTTACCGCCATACAAGGCAATGCCTTGTGGTCCCAGCTCATAAGTCGTGTTCATTAGATTTAATAGCGAACGATCATGGCTGATAATCATCAGTGTGGCAGTGGAAGATTGAATAAATCTATAAAGCAGGTCTCTTGCCGCAGTATCCAGATGGTTGCTGGGCTCATCCAGTAGGATTAATGAGGGCCCGTGCAAGGTGACTGCTGCCAGGAGTACCTTGATCTTTTCTCCGCCGCTTAGGCAGCCGATTTGTTGGTCCCACCGCCATTGCTTAACTCGCCAGTACTCCAAAGCTTGCGCAGCCCGTTCTTCCACTGCCCAGTCGCCTTCCAGCAAATCCAGATTATCTCCGGTAACCCGGCCCGCGGCAAGATCTTTTAAAGCGAGGAGTTGTTCATGGATGCCCATCAGCTGGGCAATTGTTGCGGTATCGAACTGCCCGTGCAGTTGCGGAACAAGGTAAGGGGCAGTATCTGATTGGACAGTCCCTTCCCAAGGTTCCAGCAAGCCGGCAATAATCTTGAAAAGGATAGATTTCCCCACCCCGTTATTGCCGATTAAAGACGCCTTATCCCCCCGGTTTAGGTGGAGATTGATCTGTTGGAACAGAAGGTCTTTACTGGGATGCCGATATGCAATGTTTTGTAAAACAAGCATGATTTCTTTCTTTAGAGTACGTCATCAAGTCATAGGCTGCCGCGCAGTCTGTGATGTATGGTCGGAAAGAAAGCCTTGTTCTACATGGAAGAATCACTTTGTTTGAGCTGGCAAATGTACGCATGTTTGGCCATTTATGGGTAGAGTTATATTTCCCTGGGATTCCTGTGACATCATTCTCGGGTAATGAACCAGGTAGAAAATATCACTAAGAAAGATCTTCGCCCACATTTTGTTGCCATGAAGAAATGCCGTATTTTGGCCGGACTCCGGTTTCGCTTGCTGGCCTGCCTGCTCCCCAAGCCCCGGCTGGTGGATGCTACCTGAATAAAGGGCACCCCCATAAACCTTCCTTATTATCTTAATTTTTCAAAATTTTGCTATGAAACAGCATACTCGCAGAGATTTCCTGGTTACCGGTTCTGTACTCACCGCAGGTGCGGTAGTTTCCCCTCACATGCTTGTCGGCCGGTCAGGGATCGCTCCCACGGACAGGATTAATATAGGGGCCATAGGCATTAATGGCCAAGGGTGGTCCGATCTGGATGCGATGTGTAAAAATCCTGAGATTAATGTGGTAGCGCTTTGTGATGTGGATGAGAATGTGCTCAACCGCAGAAAGGCTGAGCTGGCGAAGGATAATATTCAGGTGGCCACGTATGTGGATTATCGTAAGCTATTAGAAGACAAGGATATTGACGCAGTCATTATCGGGACTCCCGATCATTGGCATTGTAAAATCATGGTGGATGCCTGTGCAGCAGGAAAGGATGTCTATTGCGAGAAGCCGGTCGGCCGGACCATAGAAGAATGCCGCATTATGGTCGCTGCACAAAAAAAATATAATCGGGTGGTTCAGGTTGGTCAGTGGCAACGAAGCCAGAAGCACTACCGGGACGCAGTCCAATATGTTCATTCGGGGCGGTTGGGTACCATAAGGGTGGTCAAGGCGTGGGCTTATCAGGGATGGATGAAACCCATCCCGGTCCAATCTGATGGGGAGGTTCCCACCGGAGTTCATTATGATCAATGGCTCGGGCCGGCTCCCAAAAAGCCTTTTAATCCGAATCGTTTTCATTTTAATTTCCGGTGGTTTTATGATTACGCGGGCGGCCTAATGACCGATTGGGGCGTGCATATGATCGATTATGTATTGCTGGGGATGAAGGCCAGTTATGCCCGGTCAGCGGCAGCTATTGGTGGGAAGATGGGCTATCCTGACGATGCAGAGGAGTGGCCCGACACAATGGCGACAATATACGATTTCGGCAATTTTAATATGCTTTGGGAGCAGGCGGTTGGCATTAACGACGGGCCCTACCAACGGGATCATGGCGTGGCCTATATTGGAAATGAGGGAACGCTGGTAGTAGACCGGGGAGGATGGGAGGTAATTCCAGAGAAAGAACATGGCAAGGACAAGATCCCTGCTGTCCCCCGACAAAAAGCTGTGGATGATGGCATGATCCTGCATACCCGAAATTTCGTCGAGGTGCTCAAATCCCGTCATTTGCCAGATCTCCATTGTCCGGTCGAAGCCGCATCCCAGGTGGCGATTAACTGCCACATGGGTAATATCGCACATCTGGCAAAGAAAAGGGTATACTGGGATGCGGAGCAATGGAAGTTCACCGATGATCAAAGCAACGAGTACGCAAAGCCCGTATATCACAATGGCATAGAACTGCCCAAGGTTTAACTTTGCCACAGACGGGGGGATGCGCGTGACGTCGGGTCGATTCCGACCCGATAATGACCGATTGTCTGATTGAAAAATTTCAATTATTTAGCGAATTCGCGTATTTTGTGTAGCGATAACCTGGTCGTTTCTTCCTCTGAAAACAAGCGGCATATCCATCCGCTTTTAATCCACGTTTATGGTTGCCTTGACGACTTCATGTGCCCGCTAAGGCGCTTGTAGGGGTGAACGTTCCACCCTCAGGTGCTGTGCTTAAGACGTCTGAGGTGGCCTGCGCAGTCCGGATCATTGTTTAACCCGTCTTTATGCGATTTAGCCTGAAATTTTTGCCCGTCAAAGACCTGTTCTATTCTGTGTTTCCTACCGTGGGGACTTATGGAGGATACCTTAAAGGAGTAGCTCCTTCCATTTTCCCTAACGTATGGACCGCCGTAGCCATAGGCCTTGCTGCTTCCATAGTACTGGCATTGATCTTTCGCCAGGAAAATATCAAGGCCTATAAAAGGTCCCTTGCAGAAATCCTTGCAACCGGATATTTTATGAATTTTACGGGTCGGTTAGGGCGACTGCTCCAGGCAAAGTACCCCATTGATTTTATTTTCCCCGGTAACCAGGTCCATAGTCTTTCTGCAGAGCAAATTCGCGTAGAGGTAGGAATTCCAGAATCATTTGATGCACTGGTCCGTTATCGCGAACTGGTGGATCGCCTCTCGGAGATTGTATATGTAAGAGAGCCTACCCGTCAGGAGCCGTTCTGGTTGAAGGCTAAAATGGAACACGGCCAGTTGGTTATCTATGAGTTCCCGAGAACCTTGTTTTCCATCCCCCAGTATCTGAAAGCAGAATTCTCAGACCGAAGGGCGGCCGATAAGAATTCGCGAAAGATTTTTAGCTTTTTTCAAGCAAAAATTGAACAATTAGCTGTCGCCCATAGTACAGATTTTCCCCATGGCCGGTTGCTATTCAAAACAGTCTGACCCACTATAAATAAGTCCGGTGCAAGCGGACTTAAGATTGTTGCGGTATCCTGCGGTAAACCTTGCTCCACCATCCGTTGCTGTGTAGAAACCGGTATAAAATCTCATCCATAGAAACATATATGGCCAAAGAGATAGTATCTTAGTTCCCAAATGCAATTGTAAACTACCGATATGAAAATCAGTATTGGCGTGGCAATCAAAAGGATTTTGTGGGGCGTGATGGCCTGCTTCATGGGATGGGGCCTGGCAGATGCACAATGCCCGATCATTCCTCAACCCGCGGTATACGCCCCGGAATCGGGTACCCTGGATCTGCGACAAATCAGGGGAGTCATGGCTACAGAGGCCCGCTTTGCGCCAGTAGCGGGTTACCTTCAGCGGGAATTGCTTACTTATCAGGGATTGACCATTCCCCGTTATAGAGATTCGCTTCCGCAAGCCGGGATGATCGTCCTGGATACTGATCCGAAGTTGGCAGAAGAGGCCTATCGCCTGAGGATAACTCCCCACAGCATAAGGATTACTGCAGGACAGCCTCATGGGGCGTTTAATGGCGTGATTTCGCTTTTGCAACTGGCTCGCCTTTCGACTACCGGGCAGCTGAAGTGTGCCCGGATCGAAGACCATCCCTCCATGCACTGGCGGGGAATTATGCTGGACGAGTCGCGACACTTTTTTGGCGTGGAGACGGTAAAAATGTTGTTGGACTGGATGGCCTTTTATAAGCTTGACCGCTTTCACTGGCATCTGACCGATGTACAAGGCTGGCGTATCCAGATTCAAAAATATCCGAAACTGGCTTTGATAGGAGGTGTGGGTAACAATTCCGATTCCCTGGCCCCTGCCCGATATTATACACAGCAACAAATCCAGGAAATTGTGCAGTATGCCCGAGAGCGTTATATCGAAATAATACCCGAGATTGATATGCCCGGTCATGCTTCTGCGGCCAACCGGGCTTATCCTCAGTTTAGTGGAGGTGGATCCCCGCAGTTTCCCGATTTTACCTTCAATCCAGGTAAAGACAGTACTTATGGCTATTTGACCGGTATCCTGAAAGAGGTGAATGTGTTGTTTCCCGCGGGTTTGCTGCATATTGGCGGGGATGAGGTGAGTTACGGGAATGCTGGCTGGAAAGCCGACCCGGCCGTGGGCACGTTGATGCAGCGGGAAAACCTCCCGGATTTAACTGCGGTAGAGCGCTATTTTGTGCAACGAATGGCCGACTCTGTGATTGAGATGGGCTCCGATATCTTAGGTTGGGACGAAATTGCCCAGGCCGATGTGCCCCCGGAAAAAGCCATTATCTTTTGGTGGCGTCACGATAGGCCTGCTACCTTAAAGCTTTCACTGGACAAGGGGTATCGGGTAGTTCTTTGTCCGCGTATCCCGTTATATTTTGACTTTGTGCAGACCGCGCGGGACTCTTCCGGCAGGAGATGGGGCGGTAATTTTTGTACCGAACAACAAATATATGCATATTCGCCCCAGCAGTATGCTGGCATTGTCAATGCGGGGAACAAAGATCTGATTCTGGGCATTCAGGCCAATCTATGGACCGAAAAGGTGTCCAGTACGGCCAGATTAGAGTACCTGTTTTTTCCGCGGATGGCCGCATTGGCCGAAGCGGCATGGACCCCCGAATCCGATCGGAAAGACTATGCGGGATTCCAGCAACGCATAGCCCAGCAAAACACACTTTACCGGAAGCAGAAGCTCAAGTATTTCGACCTCCTTCATCCCGCATTAACCCCAGAGATTATAGACGAGTATTTGTCCAGATAGGCGTTATCCGGGGCGGACCTGTCCTTCTCCTTTGACCACCCATTTGTAGCTGGTTAATTCCTCAAGCCCCATGGGACCCCGGGCATGCAATTTTTGTGTGCTGATTCCGATTTCAGCGCCCAGCCCAAATTGTGCGCCATCGGTAAATGCGGTGGAGGCATTCGCATATACGGCTGCCGCATCTACTCCGTTGAGGAACTGCGCGATATGGTCGGCGTCATCAGAGATGATTGCTTCACTGTGTTTTGAGCTATAGTGGGCAATGTGATCCAGCGCTTCGTCCAGATCTGCCACGGTCTTAATGGCCATTTTGAGCGACAAAAATTCAGTACCGAAATGCGCAGGTTCGGCCCGGTGCAGCAGTGGGGCAGGGTAGTGGCCTTCCAATTGCCGGTAGGCCTCTTCATCGGCATATACTTGTACTTCACTGTCTCCAAGAGCCTGCAGCAGTTCGGGAAGCGCCTCCAGTCTTTTGCGATGTATGATCAGGCAGTCCAGCGCGTTGCATACACTGGGCCGCCTGGTTTTTGCATTAAAGACGATTGCAGCGCCTTTATGCAGGTCAGCGGTCTCATCAAAGTAGGTATGTACGATGCCGGCCCCGGTTTCGATCACCGGGATGCGAGCGTGTTCCCGCACGTGATTGATCAAATTCTGACTCCCCCGGGGAATCAGCACATCAATGTATGATATCGCGTTTAATAATGCCTCGGTGGCTTCTCTTTCCGGAGGCAGCAGGGTAGCTACCTCGACAGGAATCCCATGAGCCTCCAATACCCCATGGATCACCGAGATAATGGCCTGGTTGGAATCTGCTGCATCGCTGCCTCCTTTGAGTACCGCCACGTTTCCGGTTTTAAAACACAGGGCAAAGACATCGAAAGTGACATTCGGCCGTGCTTCATATACGATGCCTACCACCCCCAATGGAACGCTCACTTTGGAGACCTGCAAGCCATTGGGAAGGTTCTTTTCCATCAAAACCTTATGCAGAGGACTGGGCAACCCGGCTACATTGACAATGTCGGAGGCAATATCGTCGATCCTTTTAGAAGTGAGTTTTAGCCGATCATAGCGGGGATCCTCCGGATTCATCCTTTCCAGGTCTTTTTGGTTTTCTGTGAGCAAAAATTCCTTTTGCGCCACTGCTGCATGAGACAAATCCTTCAATACAGCGTTGATCTTCTCGTCGGAAAGATGAGTGAATGCGCCTGACGCTTTTTTGGCTTGTTCAAAGAAGGTGGTGTATTTCACATCAATGATTTTTGGAATTCAAAAATAGGTAATCGTAATGAACGAGCGCCTTTTGTCTTTTGCGGCCCAGGCGTTCGCGCGCTTTGTCTGCATTGTATTCAGCAATGCCTACTCCCACCAGTTGTTCGGATTCATCAATTAATTTGATCACTTCCCCTTTCTGAAAGTCCTCCCTGACCGCAATAATGCCGATGGGCAGCAGGCTGGTAGCCCGGTTAGAAGTCAACGCATCCCGGGCGCCATCATTGATTTGCACAATACCTTTGGCATAATGGGCTGAATGGGCAAGCCATTTCTTCTTCCCTGATGCATTCCTCTGAGGCAGAAAATGAGTATGGACGGCCTTGTGGTCCAGTATGTCAGTCAGGATGTGGTCTTTGGTTCCATTGGCGATGTGGACGGCTATTCCCAGTTCCGCAGCTTTTTGGGCAATGGCGGATTTGGTCAGCATGCCTCCACGGCCGAATTGAGAGTGCTCAGAAGACACGTGCTCCGAAAGATTCACAGGGGCTTTGCCTACTTCCGTAATGATTTGGGAAGTACCGTTTTTTGTATCCCCCTGATAAATACCGTCTACGTTGGTGAGCAAAATTAACGCCTGGGCGTTCAACATGGATGCGATGAGCCCGGCCAGTTCGTCATTGTCGGTGAACATCAATTCGGTCACAGAGATCACATCATTTTCATTGACCACCGGTAATACCTTATGTTGCAGGAGGATTTCAAAGCAGTTCCTCATGTTTAGGTAATGTAAGCGGTCCCTGAAATCTTCTTTGGTGACCAGTACCTGGGAGCACAACGTACTGTACTTGCCAAACAGCTTGGCAAAGGTGTTGATCAGCGGTATCTGCCCGGTAGAGGCGAGCAGTTGACGGGCCGCTACCGTATCGTGTTTTTTGGCTACCGTGATCAGGCTCCGGCCAAAAGCGACCGCTCCGGAGGACACGAGAATCACCTCGATTCCCCGGTTTCGGATGTCCGCAATCTGACCGACCAGTCGGGACATCCGGGTCGTGTCAGGCATGCCATCGGCACGCGTCAGCACGTTCGACCCGATCTTTATGACCATCCTTTTATAGGCTTCCGACATCTCGCGACAATTTGCAGACCGCAAAAGTACGAAGGAAATAGCCAATTAGATAGGAACTGCCTGGACAGCCCGAGTTTCCGCCTTAGCCAGTCGGGCCCGCCTGCAAATGCCGGCAGCCCATATGCTACAGGGGAGCAGCGGGTTATTTTGGCCTATACCGGACTATGCCGTCTGCGGAGCGCATGTTTGCTTTCCACTTTGGGACGACCGTAGCCCGTTGTCCGGGACGAAGGGGGCGCCTTTAATGTGTCCATGGCAAGCCCGGACGGTTCAGTGCGATTCTCGCATCAGGGAATACTGTCCTTGGCGACCACCGTCCAGTCTTCGCGGCCGTATCCTTTTTCGATCCACCGGTCCATTTCCATAGCAATGGCGGGAATGACCGCAAGATTGGCGCCTCCCTCTTTTGCGCCTTCCATCATCAGCCGGGCATCTTTTCGTGCCATATTCAGCTCCCAGGAAGGGTTGCTGTACTGGCCACTGGTCATCCGGTCGATTCGTGCCGAAACAGCACCACCTGGATTCCACGACTCAAACAGAGTAACCAGGTCGCTGGTGCTGATCTGGAAGGCTTTGGCCAGGGCCAAAGCATCAGACAATCCCAGGGTGAGGGCCTGCAGGAAAAGATTGCCAATGAGTTTCATGCCGGCTGCCTTGCCCTCCTGACCACCAAAGTTGAGCACTTGGCCTGTCATCTTCTCCAGCGAAGGTTGCTCCCGGGCAATCACCTGCTGGTCCCCGGAGACCAACATCACTCCGGTACTTTCCAACGCATTCTTCGGCCCCATAAATACAGGCGCATGCAGGTAAGTAAATCCTTTGTCTTTCCAAAAAGCGGTCCTTTCAATCGCCCCCCTTGAAGAGGTGGTGGTATGATCTATAATGACCACGCCTGGTTTAAAGCCTTCCTCTGCCAGGGCAAGCACTTCATTGACCGATTCATCGTCCTTAAGGGTGAGGTGGATCTTTTCGGCCCCGCGGACTGCCTCTGCCGGACTATTCATAGCCTTGGCCCCAGAGTCTTCGAGGGCTTTGGCTTTTTCAGCCGTGCGATTCCATACTTGCACCGGCTCGTCTCTACGGCGCATAGCACGTACGAAGTTCGAGCCCAGCAGGCCCATCCCTAAAAATGCTTTCATTTTTTTGTGTTTTTGTGTGCGCGAATTCTCCCGGAGAGTGGTCCTCAGGGAAGTATGCACAAAGATAATCAACGCCCGGCAGGAATTTTACCTGGAAAACAATATCCGGGATGGCAGCCCTTCGGAAAGCAATTAAGCCGTGGTCCGATCCTATTATTGGCCGGGATACCAGTTCCGCAGCCGCACGTCGATGGCGGAGTCCTTGGCTTCTACCAGGGATTTGAACACCTGGGTGTCCTGCCCCCGGTAGTGATAAGGATAGATCACTGACGGTTTGAAGGCTAATACTGCTTCTGCGGCCTGTTTTACATCCATGGTGTAAGGAAGGTTCATACAGACAAAGGCGATATCGATGTCCTTCAGCGCCTTCATTTCGGGAGTGCCTTCCGTGTCGCCACTGATGTAGATGCGTTTTCCTCCCAGAGACAACACATAGCCATTGCCTCTGCCTTTTGTGTGATAGGAGTCGGGGGACTCCGGCAGGTTGTACATCGGTATGGCCGTAATAGATACGCCTTTGACCGTTTTTTCGTCCCCGTTATGCAATACCACGGCCTTTGATTTGAGGTCGGCGGGGAGCTTATCGGCTACTACCTGCGGCACTACGAGTGTAGCGTGTTCCAGATGTAAGGACTGCAGGGTCTCAGGGCTGAAATGATCCCCGTGAATGTCTGTAATCAGTATGAGATCCGGGGCTGCCATGGCATTAAAGGTGTCGCTATGGCCGACCGGATCCACAAACAGTGTGGTGCCCCCCGCAGAAAGGGCCAGCGAGGCATGCATGACCGGCTGTATGGTGACCTGGCCGATCACGTCAGGGGAGGGTTGTGCCTGAAGCACGCTCGTGGACAGGCAGCTCACCAGGTATGACAAGAATATTTTTTTCATGCGCTTAATTTGAATGTAAGGTCGTGACAGTACTAAAATTAATGATTTTTTGATAACCGCATCCACCTCGTTTTCAGAAATATTGAAAAAAACCACAAAGATTTATACTTTGGAGCTTATTTTCTTAGGCCGCCTGTAAAACACCGCATATGATAAGCCGGGAGATCCGGACCAGTCACGGAAGGGAAGCCCCTTCAAAAGCAAGATCGGGAAATGCCCTGCTGGCAGGGTTTCTGGGATGGACTCTTGATGCCTTTGACTTTTTCATCCTGACGTTTGTGCTAGGGGCCATTGCCCAGGATTTTGATAAATCAATTCCTGAGATAGCGTTAACCCTAACCGCTACATTGGCCATGAGACCTGTGGGTGCGGCTATTTTCGGTCTGATGGCCGACCGGTATGGAAGAAAAGGTCCCTTGATGATCAGCATCGCTTTTTATTCGGTGATCGAGGTCTTCTCGGGACTCGCTCCCAACTACGAGGTTTTTCTGGCTCTAAGGTTGTTATACGGAATCGGAATGGGAGGAGAATGGGGTGTGGGTGCCTCCTTGGTGATGGAATCGGTGTCGGCCAAACGGCGCGGGTTATTGTCGGGATTATTACAAGAAGGATATGCCCTTGGATTTTTACTGGCGGCCGCAGCCTATTATCTGGTGTTCCCTCACTTTGGGTGGCGGGTTATGTTCTTTATCGGGGGCCTTCCCGCTTTGCTGACCTTATTCATCCGCGCAAGAGTCCAGGAGACAAGTGCATGGAAAGCATCCAGGACCCGCAACTGGAAGGAGTACGGCCAGACGGTCAGGAAGCATTGGAAATTGTTCCTGTACCTGGTGCTGCTGATGTCAGCAATGAATCTGATTTCGCATGGTACCCAGGATCTTTACCCCACTTTTCTTCAGGAGCAACGGCATTTTGATCCTCACAACACGGCAATCATTACGATGATATCCATGGTCGGTGCGATTGTAGGAGGATTACTTTTCGGGCATATTTCAGACCGGTGGGGACGAAGGCGTATGATGGCGCTGGCAGCCATCTTGGCCATCCTGTTGATTCCGCTGTGGCTATACGACGGAGGCATGGCAGTGATTGCCCTAGGGGCCTTCGGGATGCAGTTTATGGTGCAGGGAGCCTGGGGCATTATTCCAGCCCACATCAATGAGCTTTCCCCCGGAACCTTGCGAGGGTTTTTTCCCGGATTCGCCTATCAGCTCGGGGTATTGATCGCCTCCAGTATTGCTTATGTCGAAGCCATCCTGGCGCAATATGTGAGTTATGCAGTTTCCATGGCGATTTTGGCCGGGTCGGTGTTGATTCTGGGAGTGATCGTAATTTTGGTGGGACCCGAAGCAAGGGGGGTGGCCTTTGTCCAGGCTTCTGACTCGGCATAAGCGGGGACGGTGGCTCGGAGATATTTTGGCGGTCTTCCCCTGGGCCGCTTCTCAAAATACGCAGAACAATTTTATTGATACCATGAAACCATTCCCGAGGATTTTCCTCTGCCTGGTGGCCTGTTTGGGTCTGCCGGTATTTTTACTTGCCCAAAGCGGCAAGGTTTTCGATGACTTAAGCATGAAAAGTGATATCCTGCACAGTGACCGGAAATATGCCATCTATCTGCCACCGGATTATGAGACTTCCCAACGGAGCTATCCTGTGATGTACCTATTGCATGGCTCAGGGGATGATCAGACCGGATGGATCCAGTTCGGGGAGGTATTGAGGATCGCAGACAAAGCGATCCGGGAAGGTACGGCTACCCCGATGATTATCGTCATGCCGGATGCAAACACCGGTCGGCGGGGGTATTTCAATGATGTGCATGGCGACTGGCGTTACGAAGATTTCTTTTTCCAGGAATTCATGCCCTATATTGAAAAGAAATATCGCATTCGCGGTGAAAAGCGTTACCGGGCGGTAGCCGGACTGTCGATGGGCGGCGGCGGTGCCTTTATTTATGCCCTGCATCACCCCGAGTTATTTTCCGCAGCGTGTCCGCTAAGTGCCGCCACAGGACCCCTTTCCCTGGAAGACGCGACCGCAAGGCTCAGAAGAAGTGATCCGGCGATTTCCGACACGGCCATCTTGGGTTATTATCACCGCCAAAGTGTATTATACCTGGTCAATCACATCGCTGAGGATCAGAAAAAAGCCGTGCGTTGGTATATTGACGATGGAGACGATGATTTTTTGTATGAAGGCAATTGTCTGGTGCATATCGCGATGCGCAAGCATGAAATTCCCCATGAATTCCGGATCCGGGATGGCGGCCATACCTGGACATACTGGCGCACTGCGTTGCCAGCCGTCCTGGAATTTGTATCCAAGGGATTTCATCAGTTCTGATTGGGTCGTAGCCTTACCCCCGATATGGACTATTTAAATGACGTTCCGAAGCCTCTTGGTCTGTCCACTGTTCGGCGACATTTTATTTTTTAAAAAAGGAATCTTGGCGCGATTCCTCCCATGAACTTATGAACGATGGGTATTCTTGCTGCCGATTTTATGAAAAGAGTTTGCCGCTTATTATTCGTGGGAGCTGCCTTCATGATCTTTAGTTCCTGCCATCCGGATTCCTCCAAGAATAATCAAGTCCGCACTGCGGACGGCATCGTGGAGGGAACTACCGAGCCCGGAGGGATCCGGGCATTTAAAGGAATTCCTTTTGCCCGGCCCCCCGTGGGACCTTTGCGCTGGAAGGCTCCACAACCAGTGATACCATGGGACACGGTGCTTCAGGCCACGCAGTTTGGCCCGCAGCCGATGCAGAACCGGATCTATGATGATATGGTGTTTCGCTCCCGGCCCAAAAGTGAAGACTGCCTGTATCTTAATGTATGGACCCCGGCAAAATCGGGTCAGGAAAAGTTGCCCGTGCTGGTGTATTTTTATGGCGGAGGCTTTATGGCAGGAGATGGGTCGGAGCCCCGATATGATGGAGCCAGCATGGCCCGAAAAGGGATCGTCACACTGACGGTTAACTACCGCCTGGGTGTTTTTGGCTTTCTGTCTCTGCCGGAACTTACCAGAGAATCACCTCATCATGCTTCGGGTAATTACGGACTTATGGATCAGCAAGCAGCACTTCGCTGGGTACAGCGCAATATTGCGGCCTTTGGCGGTGATCCGACCCGGGTGACGATCGCAGGACAATCTGCGGGATCTATGTCGGTGAGCGCCCAAATGGCTTCTCCATTATCGAAGGGGCTTTTTGCGGCTGCTATCGGTGAAAGCGGTGCTATGCTGGGTAATCTGACACCGCCGCCGCTGGCAGACAATGAAAAGAAAGGAGAAACGTTTATGCAGATGGCCGGAGCGGAGGATCTTGCTGCTTTACGGGCCATGCCTGCCCAAAAATTACTGGCGTTCACTGCGCAGCCCGGGGCGCCTTATTTTGCCGCCACAGTGGATGGCTATTTTTTCCCGCAGACACCGGGTAGGATTTTCGCTGAGGGCGCCCAGGCCAAGGTACCCCTGCTTGCAGGTTGGACCTCGGCGGAAACCGATTATCATGGGATATTGGGTAAAGAACCGCCGACCCCTGGTAATTACCACAAAGCCATAGCGCGTCTGTACGGAAAAGATGCCGACAGCATCCAGAGACTCTATCCGGGACGGGATACCGATGAAGTAAAGCAGTCAGCTACGGCGCTGGCCAGTGACCGGTTTATTGTCTACAGCACGTGGAAATGGATGGAATTGCACCGCCAGACAAGTGGTAAGTCCGTCTATCGTTATGTGTACGCTCACCTGCTGCCTCAAGCGAAAACAGGCAGTGCTGCTGAAGGCAAAAGAATGGGAGCACCTCATTCTGCTGAAATTCCCTACGCCATGGGTAATCTCGATCTGGTCGAGGCTTATGCCTGGACGCCGGATGATCGCCGGGTGTCCGCCACGATACAGGGATTCTTTGTTCGCTTTATCAAAACCGGTGACCCCAATGGTCCGGAACTTCCCCACTGGCCGGCATGGCAAACCGCTACGCCTGAGGTGATGCGCATTGACACGACATCTGAAGCCATCACGGCACCGCATGAAGCGCGCTACCGGTATCTTGACCGGTCTTACGCGCCGTAGCCTTTGACACTTCATGGCTAACTGTTAGCAGGTGACACAGTCTGGGAGCGGGACTCCCGCCTTTCACCGATCTGTTGCCGCCAAAGCGCAAAATAGAGCCCTTTGCGCTCTAGTAAAGTTTCGTGTGTGCCCTTTTCAGAAATCCGTCCCTTTTCCAGCACATAGATCACATCTGCATGCATCACCGTGGATAGCCGGTGGGCAATGAGTAAGGTCATTTGTTGACGGTCTTCAGAAATGGCTTGTATGGTCCGGGTGATCTCCTGTTCCGTGAGAGAGTCCAGGGCGGAGGTCGCTTCATCGAAAATAAGGAGCTTGGGATTACGCAGCAAGGCCCTCGCGATCGAAATCCTTTGCTTTTCTCCGCCCGACAGTTTCATGCCATTTTCCCCCAACAGGGTATCGATTCCATGGGAAGCCCTCGCGATCAGGCCCAGGGCAGAGGCCTTGGCAAGCGCGTCGGAAATCTGAGAATCGGTAGCCGAAGGGGCGACAAACCGGAGATTTTCCTTAATCGTGGTGGAGTATAACTGGGTGTCCTGGGAGACAAATCCGATCTGCCTCCTTAGCGGATTATAGCGCAGCATGACGGAGTCTACACCGTTAAAAAGGATCTGACCACTTTGTGGCGTATATAGCCCTACCAGTAATTTTACCAGCGTGGATTTTCCCGAACCGGACGGGCCGACAAAAGCCACGGTTTGGCCGATCTCTATGTCAAAGGACACCCCGTCAATGGCGCGGAACGATGCTGTTTTGTGTTTAAACACGACTTCGGAAAAACGGAGGCTTCTTAAGGCGCCTATGTCCACCGCGGCAGCCGGTCTTTTTTCCACAGGTTTTTGCATCAAGGTATCAAAGCTGTGGATTGATGCATGGACCTCGCGGTATTGCAGGATCATATTTCCCAGACCTTGCAGAGGCACGAAGATGGCCGTAGAAATAAATTGCATGGCGATCAGTTCGCCTGTGGTCAACACCTGGTGAAAAATAAGCCACAGCAGGATGAAGAGAATGGACTGTTTTAACAGGTTCAGGGTATTGGCTTGCAGGAACGTGAGGGTGCTAACCCGTTCCGCCTTGGTCATTTCCAGGCGAAAAATATCTAAGGTCTGCTCTTTGAGCCGTTTGATCTCGGCAAAGGTCAATCCTAAACTTTTTACCAGTTCTATGTTGCGAAGACTTTCGGTAATAACACCGGCCAGCGCATTGGTCTGTTTGTTTATGGAACGTTGCAGAGTCTTTATTTTTTTGGACAACAGGCCTGTGAGCGCCCCTAATAGGAGCACACCCACGAAAAACACCGGAATCAACATCCAGTTTTTATTGATGGAGTACCACAGCAGAAAACCCACCCCAATAAGAGAGGAAAACAAAATATTGATAAAGGAATTGACAAAACGTTCGGTGTCCGTTTTTACTTTCTGAAGAATGGACAATGTCGTGCCGCTACGGCTTTCTTCATATTCCTGGAAAGACAATCGCAAAGTATGTTTTAACCCGTCATTGAATATATGCATGCCAAAACGGGCCACCGCCTTTCGGGTCAGATATTCCTGGGCTGCCTTGAACAGGCGTGATCCTACGGCTACTCCGATCGCCAGGGTCAGCCAATACAAGACGCCTCGTATAAGCTCGTGTTCAGAGAGGCCGCCTGGATTAGTGGCATACCGATCAATGATCTTTCCGAAAATGATCGGATCTACCAGGCTCAGCAACTGAGCTGCACCGGCCAAAAGCAGGGACCAAAAGATAAGGGATTGGTGAGGCTTTACATATTTCCAGATTGTTCTCATAGGGTTTGGCCACAGGGAGTTTAGATGCGGATTGACCCTTAGGGCATTTTATGCGGGGCACCCAAGGGCAGGCGATCCGATATGCACTGCCGGAGTGTATTGTCAAGAGGTGACCCAAGCCGCATTTGCCGGGCGATCAAACCTACAAAAAACCTGGAAAATGCGCGGAAAATTCCGGGGAAGTGCGTCTCGGCGATGGGACTTTTTGGGCTTGGTCGTCTGATTTTGTCAACCGACAAATCCCTACCTTTAGGACGAAGATTCCATAACCCATCGGGGGAGTTCAAGAATTATTTAAAAAAAATGCGCACCGTTCTGTTGTTATTGTGCTCGAATATTTTCATGACCGTGGCCTGGTATGGGCATTTGAAATTCGGACAGGTCTCTCTTTGGAAAGTTGTGTTGATCAGCTGGTGTATTGCTTTTTTTGAATATTGTTTTCAGGTCCCTGCCAACCGGATCGGTTTTGCCGAAGGGTTTAACGGTTATCAACTGAAGATGATCCAGGAGGTAATCACCCTGACGGTATTTACGGTGTTCGCCGTGTTTTATCTGAAGGAGCCTGTCCGCTGGAATTACCTGGCTTCTTTTGTGTGCCTGTTAGCAGCGGTGTATTTTATCTTTAAACACTAACTCCTTTTGCAGGGACTTTCCGGCTCAGGATGCCATAGGCGGTTTACTCCTAATGAGACAGCATCTGCTGAAGCACGACCGCCTGGTTGTGCTCCTCGTCTTTGGCCGAATACACCAAGGTAACGGTCCGCTTCTTTACATGGCTCTTTAGGGTGGCGACCGCTTCTTTATTTTGCGCTAATTCGGCCAGATAGCGGGTCCGGAATTCGGTCCATTTTTTAGGATCGTGTCCAAACCACTTTCTCAAGGCTGTAGAGGGAGCGATCTCTTTCATCCATAGATCAATGCCGGCCTTTTCCTTGGTCATTCCTCGCGGCCAGACCCGATCCACCAGGATGCGGAATCCATCTTCTTTCTCCCTTCCTTCATATACTCTTTTGATCTTTGGTTTCATCACTTGATTTTTAGGACGCCGCAAATCTTTTGTCAACCCATGCAAACGCTCTTTTTACAATCCAGAGCATTACGGTCACTGTAAATGAGTTGTCCAAGAAAGTATGCGATGCATTCATTTACCGGCGGGTAGTCGCCCCGACCGGGGGAAACGGGGCGACTCAGGCTGGTTTCCAAAGATACGAAAAATGATCCGCGCATTTACGACATCGCCCGTTTGATGCCACCACATGCGCCTTTGGAATACCCCGGCAGGGGTGACGGGTCGGACCATAGCACGCGGTCTCTTTGCGGATCACGATGCATTTCATCAATAGCACATCAGTAAATCAAGGCGGGCCGCGCACTGTTCAGTGAATTCTCATCGGCAATATCAAAAATTATGTCTACTTTTGCTCAGCGATTGTTACCCGATCGCTTTTTAATTGATCATATAGCCTACTTGTCCGATAGACTAATTGAAGTTCAATAAGTATTTTATAATCAAGAGTATGTCTAAGTATTATCTGGATCATTTGCAGGAGCTGGAGGCTGAGGCCATTTTTGTGATCCGAGAGGTGGCTGCGCAATTCGACCGTCCGGCTATTTTATTTTCAGGAGGTAAAGATTCTATTGTGGTGACTCATCTGGCCAGAAGGGCTTTCTGGCCGGCCAAGATTCCCATGCCGCTGATTCACGTGGATACAGGTCATAATTTTCCCGAAGCGTTGGCCTTCCGGGATAAACTGGTGGCCGAGTTGGGGGTCCAGTTGATCGTAGGGTCGGTACAGCAATCTATCGATCAGGGCAAAGTGAAAGAGGAAACAGGAATGAACGCCAGCAGAAACACTTTGCAGATTGTTACTTTACTGGATACACTGGAAGCACATAAAATTGATGCCGCGATCGGCGGAGCTCGCAGAGACGAAGAAAAAGCCCGGGCGAAAGAACGCTTTTTTTCCCATCGGGATGAGTTCGGCCAATGGGATCCGAAAAATCAGCGTCCGGAGTTGTGGAACATCTTCAATGGACGCAAAAACCTAGGGGAGCACTTCCGCGTGTTTCCGATCAGCAATTGGACGGAAATGGATGTCTGGAATTATATCATGCAGGAAAACATCGCAATTCCCAATCTCTATTTTGCTCATGAGAGGGCAGTGGTGCAGCGGCTGGACACCTGGTTGCCTGTATCGGAGTTTTTGGCGTTACGTGATGGAGAAAGGGTGGTTAAAAAAAGAGTCCGCTTCCGTACCCTGGGTGATATCACCATCACGGGCGGCATCGAATCGGATGCCGATACGCTGGAAAAGATCGTGCAGGAAGTGGCCGCTTCGCGACAAACTGAAAGAGGAAACCGGGGCGATGACAAACGTTCAGAGACTGCGATGGAAGATCGTAAAAAACAAGGATATTTCTAAAAGCGGCCTAGGTAAACGGAGAATGCCGCCTTATCATTGATCAACTATTACTACCTACATGGAATTATTGCGATTTACTACAGCTGGAAGTGTAGATGACGGGAAAAGTACCCTTATTGGCCGGCTGCTTTATGACTCAAAATCGATTTTTGAGGATCAGATGGAAGCTGTGAAGCGGTCCAGCGAGCGGAAAGGGCTGGCGAATGTAGACCTTTCCTTGCTGACCGACGGGCTGAAGGCTGAACGGGAACAAGGGATTACCATCGACGTGGCGTATCGTTATTTTGCCACACCCAAACGTAAATTCATTATTGCTGACACTCCGGGCCATATCCAGTATACGCGCAATATGGTGACCGGTGCATCGACCGCGAACCTAGCCCTTATTCTAATCGACGCGCGTCATGGAGTGGTGGAACAGACCTGCCGGCATGCCTATATAGCCTCTCTGTTGGGAATACCTCATCTGATCATATGTGTCAATAAAATGGATCTGGTGGACTATCGGGAAGAGACGTTTCGTAAGATTGAGGAAAATTTTGGACATTTTGCGGCCAAACTTGGGGTTTCCGATGTGCGTTTTATTCCGATCAGTGCTTTATTGGGAGACAATGTCGTGAACCTTTCCGACCATATGCCTTGGTATACAGGGAAGGCACTGCTTGATACCCTGGAAACCATTCAGATCAGTGACGATGAAAATCATGAGGAAGCGAGGCTTCCTGTGCAGACGGTTATCCGGCCCCATTCTGATGAGTATCATGATTATCGGGGATATGCCGGTCGTGTGGCCGGCGGCGTATTCAGGCCTGGCGACCGAGTCACGGTATTGCCATCAGGACTTGACTCGGTGGTAAAATCCATTGATACTTTCCGGGGGGCCCTGCAAGAGGCTTTTGCTCCCATGTCAGTGTCCGTGACCCTGGAAGACGATATTGATATCAGTCGGGGAGACTTGATTATCAAGAAGGAGGATATGCCGGAAGTTTCCCGAGAGATCAACTGCATGATGTGTTGGCTCAATCCGGTGAGTCCCCAGCCGCGGACGAAATATTTCCTTTATCACGGTACCCGCGAGTTGCGGGGACTTATCCAGGAGATTCCCTATAAGGTTGATATCAATACGTTGGAGCAGATTACGGGCGAGACAGCGGTAGAGATGAACGATATATTCCACGTGCGGCTCCGATTGAGTGAACCGTTGGCCTTTGACCGTTATAGCAAGAACAGAAACACAGGCAGTTTGATTCTGGTGGACCCGACGACAAACGAAACAGTGGCTGCCGGGATGATCATGTAACGGATGCAGGGCGGCAGGTATATTGCATTTCTTATATGATCTTTTGATTGTATATTAGTATATTTACATTGGAATTTTAACCGGTTGATTGGAGGTGTGGGGGATGGACAATCGGATTTAAAATGACGTTTTATTAAGCACGTGGCTATCAATAGATTAGTATTAATGTCCGGCGATGATTTTACGCGGATTAAAGGAAATACATCACATAGGCAGTAAGATCTTAGTGAAGGCTTGTAGCGCAACGAATCGCTTGGTCGACAACTAGGATGACGATCTGAAAGAAAATTATTGTGGAATGGTTTTTGCAAATGTGTTAGACCCGTAACAACGTTGTGGGTTGTCAGTTAGTACGCTGGAAACCGACGTTATAAGCAATTTTTCTTTGACCTACGTACTCCCGAGTAATATCGACGACAATTGGTCCCTATGAAATTAAATTTATCCAGACTGCGTGTCTTACCTAGATGGGTTATTTTTCTTATCGATCTTGGTTGTGTGCTGGCTGCCGTAACCGTTGGCTTTCTCTTAAGATTTAATTTCGATCTCTCGGTAATCGGGACTTATAATTGGTCAGAGATCGTTGTGGTAACCCTGGCGGTAAATGCGGTTTCTTTTATTCTTTTCCGAACCTTTGCAGGAATCATTCGCCATACCAGCTTGCAGGATGCTTGGCGGGTATTGATTTCCATTACGGCCTCTACGGGCATTTTTGTGCTGATCAATATGATCCGCATATATCGGGGAAAGCCCAACTTTCTTCCATTTTCTGTGGTACTGATTTCTTTGTTCTGTGCTTTTGTGCTTATGCTGGTGTACCGGCTGGTGGTTAAAGTCTGTTTCGACCAGCTGATGAAGAGCAAACACATTGCTCGCGCCAACGTCGTCATATACGGGGCGGGTTATGCCGGCACTATCACGCAGGACGTGTTGCAATCCCGGGCTAAAGGAGACCATCTGGTTCGGGTCGTGGCTTTTATTGAAGACGATCCTTATACCTGGGGTACCCAGCTGGAAGGTACGCCGATCTATCGGGCAGTTCCCTCCGTGCTTGACAAGTTATTGCGCAAGTATAACTTCAGTCAATTGGTGATCACCGATGCCCTTCAGGGAAGTTCCTATAAGGAAGAGGTCGTGGACTGGTGTTTGAAACACAAGGTCAAGGTGCAACAGATTCCTCCTATGGCCCAATGGATGCAGTCGGGTTTGAAGATGAAGCAGATCCAGGACATCAGGATTGAAGATTTGCTCAATCGTAACGTCATTACTATGGACAATGCGGGCATTTCCAAAGAGTTGACCGGTAAGGTGATTCTTGTCACCGGTGCGGCAGGCTCGATCGGTAGCGAGCTTGCCAGGCAGGTATCCGCATTTAAGCCGGCCAAGGTTGTCCTTTGTGACCAGGCGGAGAGTCCGTTACATGACCTGTATATCGAATTGAAGGCAAATTTTACCAAGCTTGAATTTCGCCCGTTTCTGGGAGATGTGTGTAATGTGAGGCAAATGAAACATCTGTATAGCCGGCATCGTCCCCAGATTGTTTTTCACGCGGCGGCTTACAAACATGTGCCCGTCATGGAGCGTGCACCCGATATCGCCGTGTTGAACAATGTAATGGGCACACTCAATATGGCAGAACTGGCCGTGGACCATGGCGTGGAAAAGTTTGTGATGATTTCTACCGACAAGGCGGTCAACCCCACCAACGTAATGGGGGCATCCAAGCGGATTGCGGAAATACTTACCCAGGCGCTCAATAATCACTTACATCGTGAGGCCGAACAGGAAAATGGCCATAGCCTGGATGGAATGACCCGCAGAACGGGGCCCACCGCATTCATTACCACCCGCTTCGGAAATGTGTTAGGCTCCAATGGTTCGGTAGTGCCTTGGTTTAAAAAGCAGATTGAAAAAGGCGGACCGGTGACGGTCACTCATCCCGAGGTGACGCGGTATTTTATGACCATTGCCGAGGCTTGCCAATTGGTGTTGCAGGCAGGAACGATGGGGCAGGGCGGTGAAGTTTTTGTTTTTGATATGGGAACGCCGGTCAAAATCACCGATTTGGCTGTTAAAATGATCCAGCTGTCTGGCCTGGAACCCGGCAAGGATATCGAAGTGGTATATACCGGATTGCGGCCGGGAGAGAAGCTTTATGAAGAACTCTTGGCGAAGAAAGAGGACATCATTCCCACCTACCATGAGAAGATCATGATTGCACGGGTTCGTTCCTACGATTACCCACCGGTGCATGATCAAGTGCGTAAACTGATCGGGATAGCCGGGGAGGGAGACGTGTGGGGGGTAGTGCAAATGATGAAGCAAATCGTTCCGGAATACAAGAGTAATAACTCTGTATTCGAGGAACTGGATGGGGGCAATTCTGAGGAATCTTCTGTATCCTCTGCAGTGTCCGATGATCTTGCCTCCGAGAATCTCTAACGGAATAATTTCCTGCTTTTGAAATTTCCCTTGTTTCATAAAAAAAGTGCAGGTCGGGCCGATTTTTCTTTTTTAGGTACCGATTTGCACTCTCATCTCATCCCCGGAATTGATGACGGCTCTCCGGATCTGGGGACTTCCGTCGAGCTCATTAGAGCGCTTCACGACCTGGGCTATCGCCGCCTGATTACCACTCCCCATGTCATGCAAGGATATTATCCCAATGATGCATCGACTATCTTGCCTCGATGCGAAAAGGTGCGAGAGGAGCTTCAGGCCCGGGAAATCCCTGTGGAACTGCGTGCGGCAGCGGAATATTTTCTGGATGCAGAACTCATGGAGACTGTCAACCAGGGAGTGCCGTTGCTTACTCTTTCGGGTAACAAGGTCCTGGTGGAGATGTCTTTTGTGGCGCCTCCTTTGCAATTGCATGAGTTTCTTTACCAACTGCAGATAAAAGGCTACGAACCGGTGGTGGCTCATCCGGAACGCTATGGGTATTTCCATAAGGATCCCCAACAGTACAAGAAGCTCTTGGATGTAGGCTGTTTGTTACAGCTCAACGTGCTGTCTTTGACCGGTCACTACGGCCGGGGTGTGAAGAAGGCTGCGCTCAAGCTCCTGGAAGAAGGGTGGGTCAGCTACCTGGGCACCGACCTGCATCATTTCCGCCATGCCGATGGCCTGAGGTCGCTGGCAACCCAGACTCCGCTGATGAAAAGGTTGCGTGATTATCCTTGGAAAAATCATGCGCTCTGAACCTACTATATCCCCTTTGAGGAGGTAAATCAATTTCTTCCGTATTTTCGTCCTTCAGATGCATCAAATGTAAGGATGGTATGTCTCAGGATCTGTTCCAATCACCGGATTACCTTTTGATCGATGAACTGCTGACCGAAGAACAGCGGCTTATCCGGGATACCATCCGGCAGTGGGTCAAAAAGGAAGTGTCTCCTATCATTGAAGACTACTGCCAGCGGGCCGTTTTTCCGGATATGTTGTTGGGCGGATTGGCGGAAATGGGTTGTTTCGGGCCGTTCATCTCCACCGAATACGGAGGGGCGGGATTAGATTATCTGGCCTATGGATTGATGATGCAGGAGCTGGAAAGGGGAGACAGCGGGATTCGTTCCACGGCTTCGGTACAGGGTTCCCTGGTGATGTTTCCCATTTACCAATTCGGCACAGAGGCCCAAAAGAGAAAATATCTTCCGTTATTGGCTTCCGGCAAATTGATGGGGTGTTTTGGTCTGACAGAGCCGGATCATGGATCGGATCCCTCTGCAATGACCACTCATTTCCAGGATAAAGGAGACTATGTGCTGCTTCAGGGCACAAAGATGTGGATATCCAATGCCCCGTTTGCAGACCTGGCTATTGTCTGGGCGAAGGATCCGGAGCAGGTGATCCGGGGGCTCATAGTGGAACGGGGGATGGAAGGGTTCTCTACGCCGGAAACCAAAGGGAAATGGAGTTTGCGGGCCAGTGCGACCGGAGAGTTGGTGTTTGATCAGGTGAAAGTACCTAAAGACCAACTTTTGCCGGATGCCGTGGGGCTTAAGGCCCCGTTGAGTTGCCTGGACTCTGCCCGGTACGGAATTGCCTGGGGAGTCATAGGGGCCGCCATGGATTGCTATGACACAGCCCTCCGCTATGCACTCGCACGAAAACAATTTGGCCGGCCTATCGCTTCTTTTCAACTTCAGCAGAAGAAATTGGCGGAGATGATCACAGAGATTACCAAGGCCCAATTGATGAACTGGCGTGTGGGTGTGCTGCGGAATGAGGGGAAAGCCACGGCTGCCCAGGTCTCCATGGCCAAAAGAAATGCCTGTGAAACGGCTTGCCGCATTGCCCGAGATGCCCGGCAGATGCTGGGGGGAATGGGCATCACGGGGGAATATTCGATCATGCGACATATGATGAACCTGGAGAGTGTCATCACTTATGAAGGCACTCATGATATTCATTTGTTAATTACCGGTCAGGATATTACCGGAATTAATGCCTTTAAATAGGATAAACTGCTGGGCGGCTGCAGTGCGTACCCAGCCTTATTAACAACCCAAAAGGAATCGTGGCGCCATTCCTCCCGTCCACCCGCAGTGAATGGGGTTCTTTGCTACCAAATTTTATGAAGGTGTTTCTTCTCGGCTTTATGGGTAGTGGAAAATCCTATTGGAGTCGTCAACTTTCTTCGGCCATGGGTCTTCCGCTTATCGAGTTGGATCATGAAATTGAGCAGGAGGCTGGATCATCTATCGCGGATATTTTTTCCCGCAAGGGAGAGGCTTTTTTCCGGACCTTGGAACGGGATCTGTTGCGCCGTTTGATAGAAAAAGATGCATTCATCCTATCTTGTGGAGGGGGTACCCCTTGTTTCTTTGACAACATGGACCGGATGAACCAGGCAGGCTTGACCCTATGGCTTAATCCGGCCGTTTCTGTGATGGTGGAACGCCTGAAACGAAACCGCCATCATCGTCCCCTGATCCGGGACCTGGATGATGCCGCCCTGACCGAGTATGTGAATCGCATACTCCGGACACGCAGTCCTTTTTATCAAAAAGCCCGGCTCAGCGTTGATCCGGCCGGTTTATCAGTAGATACGTTGATTGAAAAGATACGATCATGCACAAAACTTATTTGATCACCGCCGCCGCACTGGCGGTGTTGGCCGTAGCCCTGGGTGCGTTTGGTGCCCATGGAATCAAGTCTGCGGTGAGCCCCGACACTTTTGATATCTATGAAACGGGAGTACGCTATCACTTTTATCATGTGTTTGCGTTGCTGGCGGTCGGTATATTATATGCCAGCTTCCCCGGCCCGGCGCTTCGTTGGTCAGGCGGATGCTTCATTGTCGGAATTTTTTTATTTAGCGGGTCCTTGTATCTGATCACCGCCTTGAAGGCGGCAGGCAATGCTATTCCTACGGCTGTGGGCATTCTCACTCCTCTGGGAGGGCTTTGCTTCATTGTGGGATGGATCATGCTGCTTGTCGGTATCTGGGGGCAAAGAGCCGCCTAAACCCAGACCTTTACTGCATGAGTTCGGCCTCGGATTTAGGCCGGCGGTCATCTTCCCAGCGGAATCCGCGTAATTGCTGATTTTCTTCTGGAATCTTGGTGGGTTGCATGAAATCGCCATCTACGTCTTTGAGAAAGACTACCTTATCCAGTTTCCCTTCCCGGAAATAAAGATGAATGTTGGCGGACGTGGCATGGTTACCTCCCACGAGAGCCCCGGCGTCGTCCTGGGCATAGTACATGCTTTCCGCGTTTCCCCGCACACTCATCCATTCCAACTCGTTACCGGTCTTAAAATATCCGGTAATCTGCGTGCCTTTGATCTGGTTGTAAGTGGTAGGTGCGATTTGATTAATGATCATGGCGTGTTGATCCAGCAAGATCCGGTCCGCCTGTTGATCATGGGTAAACAGCACGATCGTATCGCCGGTCAGTTGGGTGGATCCTGTCCATAATACCGGGGAAGTATAAAAGTGAAAGGCAGAATCACGGTCTGAATAGAACAGACTGTCGGAGGCTCCCTGCAGGGAGTCAGAAAAAAGCCGTACCTGGTGGTAGGCGATCACATACCTGCGTGTGGCAGTATCATCGGTGGAGGTGGAGGCGAGGCTATCTATGGGACGTGGCAACACACTGGAATCGCTTGCCGTGAGGTCTGGCGGCGTGTGGGCTGTGGAATCTGCAGGTCTCACCGCAGGGGGAAGAGGGGCGGAGTACAGGGTATCGGAAGCCAGGTAAAGGGTATCCTTCTGCCGGGCAATGATCAGCAGGGGCTGTCGGGTAGCCAGAATAGTATTTTCCTGTTGATGGGATATCGCATACCCGGCCAATATGGTCATTTTGCGGGCTGTATCGGTCCAGTTTACATTGCCGTACGCTTCGCCTATACCTGTGGTTTTGCTATAATTCATGCTGTCTGCGGTAATCCATTGCGCACTGTCTATAATAGTGGAACGATCGCAGAGATGCGCATAATTTTCTATGGTGTTATAGTACCCACATCGGGTATGGATAATGGAATTTCCTGTGTTGATTGTCGTGGGAGCCACAAAATTAGCGATCCGGGAATTGGTATTGTACAGGAGCGTATCGGTCGCCAGCGTATACTCCGGATCGTGTAGTTGGACCTGAGATTTGAAATAGACGTCTTTGGTGTCGGCATAGTAATATCCCCGCTCACTGGTAAGTACCGTGCTTTGATTAACCAGTTTTCCTCCATCCAGATAGCTGCCTATGTGCGTGTTCATGTCGTAGACCAGGACATCGGTGGTCAGCACCATCGTCCCGTCCGTCATGCGGACGTTCCTTCGCAGCGTAGCTATTTTAGTATCGCCTTCATAATGCAGGTAATCGGAGAACGTGTTAATGGTGTCGGCCTGATTAATGTGGATATGTCCGTAGGCATCAATGGTGTTGTGAGTGAGGTCTTGCAGGGCGCTGTCGCAGGAAAAGACGGTTTGGCCCTGTATCAGTCGGACATGACCGGTCAGCTTCTGTAGCTGAGCGGAGTCTTTTCCTCCGGGTTGGATACCCATCAGCTCGTCTGCATTGATGAGGTGGATGATCTTGGTGGAATCGGTGGACGGCACCGATGTAGTGTCCTGCGCAGCCACACTTCCTGCCCAGCATAGCAGCACCCACAACATCCCTCCGCACCCCATATGCATCGCTCTAGTCATGAGGGGTTATTTAAGCGTATCTGAGGGAAGCGGCTGCACTTTGTTTTTTCTGCCAAATAGGGAAAAATGCACATAGCGTTGCGGATTTAACCTCATGTCTTCCATCAGCAGGTTAAGGTTACGGGACACGGATTCCAGATTTTCGTACAGCTTTTTATCACTAAGCAGAAGCCCCAGGGAGCCCTCCTTGGAGTTGGCCTTATCCAGGGTGGTTCCCAGTGCTTTCACCGTTTGATGCAAATCGGCGATCGTTCCGTTCAAATCCGCGTCGGCTATCTGGCCGGTAATCCGTTGGGTGTTGCCTAGGATTTGATTGATTGTATCGTTGTTTTGCTTTAGATTGTCCGTAATGCCGTTGAGGCTTTGCACCAACAGATCAAGCTGGGCCGATACCCGGGCAAAATTCTTCATGGTGATATTAAGCTGCGAAATACTGGACTGAAGATTGTTGCGCGTCTCATTGTCCAAGGAAGTATGTACATCATTGAGTACGGTATCCAGGGATACCAGTGTGTTTTGAATTTTCCCAGACAAGGGTTTCAAGTCACTCATCAGGTTGGAGGTAAGTGAACTTCCCGGCGCGGACTGTATGGTGTCATTATCCTGAAGATATTCGGTGGCGTTGCCGAACTCCAGCATCACGGCCTTTGATCCGAGTAGGTCGGTACTGACGATCTTGGCCACTGAATTCTGCGGAATTTGAATGCCGGGCTGTATGATCATTTTTACCCGGATCTTACCCACCTGCCGATCGGCTACTTCCAGTTCACTGACGCTGCCCACCTTTAAGCCGTTTACCTGCACGGGGCTCGCCGGTGCCAGGCCGCTTACGTTTTCGTATACGGCATAAATGGTTTTGCTCCGGGAAAACAGGTTGTTTCCTTTGAGGATATTGAACCCGATGATCAGCAAGGCCACGGCAACCACTGTAAGGGCTCCGATCTTCGTTTCATTGGACATTTTCAAAATCAGGCAGTTTTAGCTATGGGCAAAAATAGGAAATTACCCGGTAAGCACAGAAAACCGTGGGCACTCCCCGTAAATGGGTATGCAGACAGGGGCAGGTTTGATGTCCGGGGGATAAACAGGTACGCTTAATAGTCCGGGGTTAATCAATGCGTTTGTTGTCCTGATAGGTCACAATAAAGGCATCTTTATACCCCATCAGTTTTACCCGTCCCAGCCTTTGCAGCGCTTCCTGGTTGGTCTTGTAGTTCCCCAACATGTAGCGGTATACGGCGGCCCCGTTTTCACGAATGATTTCGCGGGACACCGGATCGTCAAATTTACCGAAAAGCCGGTTGTCGTCCGGCTCGTATTTATGTTCACTGACCAACAGCTGAATCTTATAAGTCAAGTTGTCGGTTACCGGAGCCGGGGACTCTACTCCGGCGAGAATCGTGGATTGGCTTTCTCCGCGCACGGAGGCAAGGTAATTGACGAACGCTTTATAGATGCAGCTTGCAATCTCGTCCTGATGATCGTTGAGGTATCGTTCTTCTTCTGGATTGCTGATGAATCCGGTTTCCACCAGGATACTCGGCATGGCCGTTGCGTGCAGGACCCAAATGCCCACTTGCCGCTGTTTGACTTCACGGTCAATGCGATTAATCTTGGCGAACTGGCTTTCCACATCGGCGGCCAGAGCCAGGCTTTGCCGCATATATTCGTGGCGAACCGTATTCCAAAATATCTCATTGACTGCCGAACCGCTGGAGTCAAAAAGAGACCGGTATTCCGGATCGTTCAGCAATGGGGCATTTTCTCTTAAAGCCACGCCCTTGTCGTCGTTCTTATTCACCCCCCATACATAGACTTCGGTACCTTTGGCAGGGTTGGGAGTACGGGTATAAGTATAATGCCTGACCCGGTGTTTCACCCGCTTGCCGTGTACACGCCGGTATACGGTCCGGTACCCGGCAAATTGTCGGTGACGGATCGCGGGGGCGGAATTACAGTGAATGGAAATAAAGACGTTCCCGCCCACTTTGTTGGCCATGCTCGCCCGGTAGCGTAAAGCAGCCTTCACATCGGATCCGCCTCCGGGGAGCATATCCGTGGTACGGGTGTACACGACGTTGACATTGGGCAGCTGTTCAATGAGCTTGCCCAGCTTGAGCCCCACACCCAGCGCAATTTGCTTTTCTGTCGAATAGCTGCCCCTTGCGCCTGGGTCTACCCCACCGTGGCCTGGGTCAATCACCACGATAAAAGGTTTTCCCTGAGGAGGGGTTACCCCCCCGGCATTTTGAGCGTAAAGAAAGGAATTGCTACACGAGGCAAGCATGATCAGCATGCAAGCGTAATACGTTTTCATCATCATGGTCGGTTTCAATACGGCAAAGCGATAACAGGGATATGGTAATTTGTCGCAAAAATAAACGCTTTTGAAGGAAAAAGCGCGAAAACACGGCATGATATTCTAGCAGATGGTATGGGAGGACCGCTAAAAATGACGTAGGTTTGCGCCATGCTCGTAAGCATGCGTTGTGTCAGGAACAGACCCTTGGTTTTCCCTCCGGCCTGCCGGGGGGCGTGCTTTTTTGCGGGCTGTTTACTGCTTACCGTGATGCTTGCCGGCGCCGCTTCCCTGCCGCCTCCGTGCGCCGAAAAATTAGCGAATTCCGGATTTTGTCCTTCCAGGCCAGAAGATTTTTTTTTGCCTGCCCCTTTTTTTAACCAAACCTTAACAGTTTCTCCTGCCGACTCATTGCCTCCCGCAGATACCGGACTTCCGGCCGACACGATCCGCCCTTCTGTGGATTCGCTGTCTCATCGGGACTCCACAGCCGGTTCTGATACTTCCGGCATTGCTCCCGATACCCTGTCGGTCCACTACTCCCGGGATACCCTGGACGGACCGGTAAAATATCATGCCGATGATTCGGTCATTCTCAACGTACCGCAAAAGACTTTTCATTTATTCGGTAAGGTAACGATTGACTACGGTGAAATCAATCTAAAGGCTGCAGAAGTAGATTATGATCAATCCTCGAACCTGCTGAAAGCCCGCTACCGGTTGGATACTTCAGGCGCCCGCCAGGGAGCCCCCATCTTTAGTCAACAGGGGCAGCAGCCTTTTCAATCCGATTCCATGCTGTATGATTTTAAGTCCAAACGGGGAAAGATATACAGCACGGTAACCCAACAAGGCGAAGGCTTTATTTATAGTGAACAGGTCAAGCGCCAGGCGGACAACAGTATCAATAGTTTTCGGGCGCGATACACCACCTGTGACTTTGACCCTCCGCATTTTGATTTTCGGGCGAAAAAGGTAAAAATCATTCCCAATAAGGTAATGATTTCCGGCCCTGCTAACCTTGAGGTGGAAGGGGTGCCGACGCCTTTATTCATTCCTTTTGCCATTTTCCCGATCAATAAGGGACAGCATACCGGCTTGCTTCCCCCGACCTATCAGGTCAGTCAGCAAAAGGGAATCGGGCTGGTCAACGGCGGGTACTACTTTGGGCTTGGCGACTATGCGGATCTGACGGTGAGGGGAGAAGTGTATTCTTATGGCAGTTGGGGAGTGACCGTGAATCCCCGGTATTTTAAACGATACCGGTATAGTGGCTCCTTTATGCTCAGCGTCAACACTACCCGTTTCGGGGATCCGGAAACACCCGATTTTACCAAATCAAAGGATTTTCGCATCATGTGGTCGCATAGTATGGACAGTAAAGCGCACCCGGGCGTGACTTTCTCGGCGAGTGTCAATGCTGGATCGTCCACGTATAGCTATTATAATGTGACCGATCCGCAGGAAAGGTTAAATAATATCTTGAGCTCATCGATCGCGTTTTCCAAGAACTGGATCGGTTCACCTTTTAATCTTACCCTCAGCGCCAACCACAGCCAGAATCTGAGCACCCGGCAGGTGAATATCAATTTGCCGGAACTGGCTTTTAACATGAACACGATTTACCCGTTCCAGCCCAAAAATTTCGTGGGTACTCCCACCTGGTACCAGAAGATAGGCATCGGCTATTCATTGAACGTGCGCAATGCGGTGAACTTTGCCGATTCCATGTTTTTGAAACCCGGCTTTTTCCAGACCTTTCAGACCGGTATTGAACACCAGATACCTATATCGCTTACTTTGCCGGCCTTTAAGTTCCTGACCATCTCCCCGGGTGTGAGCTATGGCGAAAGGTGGTATACCAAAGAAATGCGGCTCTCCTTCAACCAGAAGCTGAACAAGCTGGACACCACCTACAAGGCAGGCTTTTATACAGCCCGGCAGGCCAGTGCCAGCCTCTCAATCAGTTCTGCGATATACGGGATGTTTCAATTCAACAAGCGCAATAAGGATGCTAAGATCCAGGCCATCCGCCACGTACTCCGTCCCAGTGTGTCAGTCGACTTTCAACCCGACCTGAATTCCCAGTATTATTATGATGTCCAGGTGGATACTTCCAGCGAGATACCGTATCATCGGGCCTCTTATTTTGATGGAGTGGGCTTTGGGCCTTTTGCGGAAGGACGGCGAGGGGCAGTGTCTTTCAGCCTGGACAATAACCTGGAGATGAAGGTGAAAAGTAAAAAGGACACGGCCAACGGCGGAGTGAAGAAAGTGAAGCTGTTGGAGGGTTTTGGGATTTCGGGGTCCTATAACCTGATGGCGGATTCTTTTCGGCTCAGTCCCTTCAGTATTTATGCGCGCACCACGCTGTTTGACAAAGTCAATATTTCTGCCAACGGCGTTATTGATCCTTATGTGCACGATGCCCGTGACCAGCCGGTGGATAAGTATGTATGGCAGGAAGGGAAGGCCTCTATTGGACAGTTGAGAACCGGGTCCATCAGCATCAGTACATCTTTCAAATCAAAAGAGAAAACAGGAGGACAGGAGCCTGTCAATCAGGAAGAGGAGCTGTTGCCGGGGCAAAATCCTATGCAGCTCGAGCAGGAGCGTCTCAACCGCATGCATCAGAATCCAGGAGACTATGTGGACTTCAGCATTCCATGGTCGGTCAACCTGTCCTACAGCCTGAACTTCAACAAACGCCGCACGATGGACTATAAGCGGGATACCACGATTTTTGTCCAGTCGCTGAACTTCAGCGGAGATTTCAGCCTTACCCCCAAATGGAAGCTGGGAGTCAGCAGTGGGGTCGATTTTGTGCACCGGAAACTCACCTATACGTCTTTGAGCATTACCCGTGACCTGCATTGCTGGCGTATGTCCATCAATGTGATCCCCCTGGGCTTTTATAAGTCCTTTAGCATCACCTTAAGTCCTACCGCGGGTATCCTCCATGATCTTCGCATTAACCGTAACAGGCAGTTCTATGATGTGTTCGATGGCTCACGCTAAAGACGTGAGGGCTTATCTGGAATTAGCAGACTGCATGGTGGCTACATAATAGTCCGTCATGATTTGACGGGTTTTTTCCCGGAGCGCGGCGGTGTCCTTATAGGTTAACCCTTTAGTGGGAATGGGCTCCAGAAAATGGATGGGCACCGAATGAGGCCACGCATAGAAATTTTTTCCCGCTGGCAGTATATTCCGGGTATGTAGCAATACAGCCGGCATGATAGGCTTTTGGGCATCAATGGCCATGGAGAAGGCTCCATCATAAAAAGATTTGACAGGCTGGTCGGTTTTGTTGCGCGTGCCCTCCGGATAGAGCACCAGATGCATGCCCTGGGCCAACACCTTTTTCATCGCCTCCAGGCTTTTGCGCCGGCTGTTGGAATCTTTCCGGTCCACCAGGATAGAGCCGCTCCGGTATACCAAGCCGAATACGGGTATCCGGGCAAGTTCGGCCTTGGCGAGGGTCTTGGAGGCGCCCGGGACGCTGGGTGTCGAAACCAGGATATCGACAAGCGAATTGTGGTTACAGACTACCACATAGTTTTCCCCTTCCTGGAAGTGTTCCAGCCCCTTTCTCTGAATCGGACAGCCCACAGGCGGCAGGTAGATGGCCATCCATATGCGGTACCATTTCATAATGGCGGTGGTACGCCTGCGATCTTCGCGGAATAAGGCATGGCAGATTACGACGGGAATGGAGACCAGCAGGATCGTCACGACGAACCAGCAAAGCATCCAACCGGCAAAGATGCGGCCCAAAATATTTTTGAGGATTGACATGGGGAGGCAAAAATAAGCCACACAAATTAATTGCACGAATGCGGGTGTGGCGGCATGGCCTCATTCAGGAGGCTTCCTGATGTGCGTGCCGGTATGCCTCTGTGAGTTTTTGCTGGAGATCCCCCGATACAGGTGCATATTCGCAAAAGGCCAGAGTGACACGAGCCCGCCCCTGACTGATATTTCGCAAGGAAGCAAACAAAGCATCCAGTTCGGCTTGGGGAGTTTTGGTGCGAATCACCTGCCGTCCTTTATCCCCGTCCATTCCCAGGATCACGCTCCGGTGAGCCTGCAGCTCACCCATGGCGTCTCCCATCATGTCGTCGGGTATGGTAACGTTCACTTCGTATAGGGGCTCCAACAGTTGCGGAGAAGCCTGATAGAAGGCCTCCCGGAAAGCCATCATGCCTGCTATTTTAAAGGAAATATCATTGCTGTCGACCGGATGCATCTTGCCATCGTAGACGCTCACCCGCACGTCTCGCACATAGGATCCGGTCAGCGGACCCTCCTGAAGCTTTTCCATGACCCCTTTAAGGATGGAGGGAAGGAAGCGGGCGTCGATGCTGCCACCGACGATACAATTATTGAAGACTAACTTGCCACCCCAGGGCAAATCAATCACCTGCGTGTCCCGCACCGGATATTCTTTAAGCGGAGGCATATCTTCGCTATAGGGTTCCAGCTTCATGGACACCTCGCCAAATTGCCCGGCACCCCCGCTTTGCTTTTTGTGGCGATAATTGGAGGCGGCGGCCCGGCGAATGGTTTCCCGGTAAGGAATGGCTGCCGGCACATAATCCACCTCCAGCTTATATAGATGTGCAAGCCTCCATTTGATCACCATCAGGTGCAAGTCTCCCTGTCCGTGCAGGATAAGTTGTTTAAGCTCCTGGTTATACTCTATTTCCAGGGTAGGATCTTCCAGTCGGATTTCCTGCAAAGCTTCTCCTAGCTTCTCTTCATCATTTTTATTACGGGCTGTAATCGCGGTGCGCACCTTGGCAGGCGGATAATAGATAGGCGCAATGGCCCCTTCCGCCCCTTTCTCGTTGAGGGTATCATTAGTCAACGTGTTTTTCAGTTTAAGTACGCACCCTATGTCTCCGGCTTTGAGCCGGTTTACCGGATCGCGGTGTTGCCCGTCGGCGATAAAGATCTGACTGATGCGTTCATGGGTGCTTTCACGGGCATGAACCAACTCCGTACCTGGCTTGATTTGCCCCGCGAGTACCTTAAAAAAAGAGAGCCTTCCCAAATGAGGCTCTATCAGTGTTTTAAAGAAGAACAGCCGGGCCGGAGCTCCGGTATCACAGAAAATCTCTTGTCCCTCCACGGTCTTTTCCGGAGGCCGTTCGGCAGGGGAGGGTGCGACATTATCAATGAATCCCATCATACGGCCACTGCCCATATTGGCCTTAGCCGACAGACAGAAAAGAGGGAACACCTCATGCTTCATCATGCCTATTTTGAGCCCTTGGCGCATTTCATCCTCGGTCAAGGTGCCCTTTTCAAAATAGAGTTCCATCAGTGATTCGTCGTTCTCTGCAGCCTTTTCCACAAGCTGGTTATGCAGCCTTTCAGCCTTGGATTTTTCTTCCTCCGGAATAGGGAGTTTTTCCGGCTTGCCCCCCTCCTCAGAGAAGCGATACATGACCATCTTCAGCAAATCAATGATGGCATTAAAGCCCAATCCCGGATTCACAGGATATTGCATTTGGGTGAGTGCAGATCCAAAGAGCTTCTGTGCTTGTTCCACGGTAGCGGCAAAATCCGCCTTGTCGCTGTCCAACTGGTTGACCGCAAGGATGGTGGGTTTTTGGTATTGATCCACATATTCCCAGAGAAGTTCCGTACCCACTTCCACCTGATATTGGGCATTCAGTATCATCACCGCCGTATCGCATACCCGGATGGATGCAATCACTTCCCCGATAAAGTCGTCCAGTCCCGGTGTATCCAGGATGTTGATCTTGAAATCACGCCATTCGGTATGCAGGCAGGTAGCATACACGGAATTCTTTCGTTCTTTTTCAATCTCGTGATAATCAGACACTGTGTTTCCCTCTTCCACCGTACCCCGGCGGTTGATCAGTCCCGCCTCGAACAGCATGGCTTCTGCAAGGGTGGTTTTGCCACTCTTGGCGGCGCCGATAAGCGCTATATTTTTAACGTGTTTTTCGTCGTAATTCTTCATGATGAGAAATATTTATGACGAGGGCTTGCAGGATAGTTGGCACAGATGGGAAACTTGCAGGAAGTTACAAAAAAAAACGGGGAAACCGTGCCCTTTAATGGAGTTGAAGTTTTCTCAAGGCCGGCGAGGTCATAAAGATCGTGCCCACTACCAGTATCGTCATGCACCCCCCGAAGACTACAGCGGGTATGGTCCCCATCCATCGTGCGGTTACACCGCTTTCAAAGGATCCGAATTCATTGGAAGAACCGACAAACATGGTGTGGACGGCCGATACGCGGCCCCGCATATCATCTGGTGTTTTTAGCTGCAAGATGGTATTTCGGATCACGACGCTCACTCCGTCGAACATCCCGCTGAGAAATAAAGCGGCCCACGAAAGCCAGAAAACCGAAGAGAGCCCAAACACGACAATGGCTACCCCGAAGCCGAATACTGCCGCCAATAATTTTATACCCGCACGGTGTTCGAGCGGCAAATAGGCCAGTAGCCACAACGTAAGGCAGGACCCGACTGCGGGCGCTGCCCGGAGTGCTCCTAAACCTTCCGCCCCCACGTGCAGAATTTCATCGGCAAAAATAGGCAACAAGGCCACGGCACCTCCAAAAAGCACCGCAAACATATCCAGCGAAAGAGCGGCCAGGATTTCCCTGGTCCTAAAGACAAACCGAATTCCTTCACCCAGACGTTGGACGGCGGACAGCTCTTTTTTTTTCATTGAAAACGGGCTTCGGGGAAATGCCGCCCAGCGATAGCAGGGCGATCAGATGAAAAGCAATGACCGCCCCAAAGGCTCCCGGAGCTCCGGTCCAGGCATAGAGAAAGCCCCCTGCCAGGGGTCCTGCCACGGCTCCGGTCTGCCAGGATGCACTGCTCCATGTGGTCGCATTAGCATACAGTTCGCGAGGTACCACCAGTGAAAGCAAGGAAAAGGAAGCGGGGCTGCTGAAAGCCCGGATCACCCCGCCGAGGAAGGCCGTCACATATAGCCAATGTACCGCTGCAGAAACCGGTAACTGTTTGAGTGCCAGTGGACTGGTGAAGTAAAGGAAGGAAACTCCGCAGGCAAGATATCCCAAGACGCATCGGAACAGCAGGGTACGTTTTTCCGTTTTATCGACGATGTTCCCGGCAAACAGGGCCAGGCACAAGGCAGGGATCAACTCAGCAAGTCCGATAAGCCCCAGGGATAAGGGGTCCCGAGTCAGTGCATAAATCTGCCATCCGATAATGGTGGATTGCATGTTCAAGGCGAACACGACGGTAAAGCGGGTGACCAAATAATGCCGGAATTCCGGGGAACGGAAGGATGCATATGCGGTGTGGCGGGGTCGGATAGAATCTTCCAAAAAAGTGCTGTTTAATGGGTGGCGGTGCAAAGCTAAAAACTCCGCTGCAGACGCGCCGCTTTTGTTGGGAAAAATCTTCACGATAACCAGTCCTGAATCAATAAGTTAGATGCTTGTGGTGCAAAAATTAGCCCCGAAGAGTGATGAAGCCATGCTTTTCGTACTTTTGCAGCGGTACCGGCAATGACCGGTAGGCATTGAGCATGGCCACAACAGTTATACCTACAACTAAGCAGGATCGCGGTTCCGCGATCCATTATCATGATGTCTTGATGGTTTCCGGCGATTGTCCGCTCATGGTGGATGTGCATCTGCCCGGCAACAGGGACCGCGCCTGTCCGGTGATTCTTTTTTCGCACGATAGCCTCGCTTGCCGGACCTGGGAATCTTTAGCGCAGATCGGCGATTGGTTTGCCGATCGTGGATTTTGCTTTGTACGCTTCCACGAATCGCACCATGGGGCCACCAGTGAAATATCATCCCCGCACCCCGGCAATACGCTTTCCACGGCGCTGGATCGCCTGGGTCAAGTGCTGGATAGGGTGTTATCGGACAGTTTTCCCTTTGCGGCCGACTTAGATCCACATCGGGTATTTTTACTCGGACATGGCCGCGGTGGTGGACTTTGTATCTTGAAAGCAGTCGAAGATTCGCGGATATGCAAACTGGTCACCTGGGGAAGTGTGAGTGACTTCGGCAAACAATGGGATGCTGATTTTGTAAAAAAGTGGAAAAAAGAAGGAGTAGCCAAACTGCCTGATCAACCTTCTGTATCCCTTGATTTCGGGGTTTATCAGGACTATCAGGCTCACCTGGACCGGCTTTATCTTCCTGCTGCCGTATTGAAGCTCCCGATTCCCTTGTTAGCGATTCATGGCCGTTGCGATGAAATGGTTTGTGTCCGTGCCGCCTATGAAATGACAGATTGGAACAAAGATTGCGCTGAACTCTATGTGATCGAAGATGCAGATCACGTTTTTCGGTGTTCGTGTCCAGACCAGAAAGGGATTTTTTCCCCACATCTGAAGGAGGCACTGGATAAAACGCTTAATTTTTTGTTAAATTGAAACCGCTTGTAACACAGAATCCTGTGCTCCGGCTATTTAAGGTTACTTTTGTGTGGTATGTCAGCTTGATCAATAAAAACGTATGAAATTGAAAATCATCATTCCCGCCGTGCTGATCGCAGGAGCTGCCGGAGTGCTGGCTTTTGAGACTTTAAAAAAAGACAGCTATCCGTCCAACAAGAATGAGCTTATCGTGAACATGGTGGGCCAGGTCTTGGAAAAGTGGCATTATGATCCCAAACAGATTGACGATAGTTTTTCCTATGAAGTTTTCAATAAATATATCGATGACCTGGATGGTGAGAAAAAATTCCTGCTGGAGCCCGATTTAAATTATCTTTCCAAGTATAAAAGTACCATTGATGATGAGATCCGGGGAGCGGAGTCCTTGGACTTTATGCAGGAGGCCGATTCCATCCTTGACATCCGGTTAAAATATGCCCGCAAAATTTATCCTCAGATTCTGCAACAGAGTTTTGATTTTAACGGCAATGACAGTATCGTGCTGAGCCGGGCCAAGACAACCTTCGCTGCAGATACTACGGCGCTTCGTCAGGTATGGTATAATATGCTCAAATACAGGACGCTCACCAAGCTGGTAGAACTGCAGGATGAAAAGGCTCAGGCAGTAGACACCGCCTCGATCAAGAAAAAAAGCTTTTCCCAGTTAGAGAGTGAAGCCCGGGCACAGGTGAAGCGGATTTATGATCTGTATTTTGACCGCATGGATTCCCACTTTACCGAGAAGGAAAGGTTCAGTGCCTTCATGAATGCGATCACCGCCAGCATGGATCCTCATACGGATTATTTCTCTCCGGTCGATAAACGGTATTTTGACGAGCAGATGTCCGGTACCTTTTTCGGTATCGGCGCATTGCTTCGCCAGGACGACGACATGGTGAAAATAGAGAATGTCGTCACCGGCGGTCCTGCCTGGAAAGAAGGAGAATTAAAGGCCGGAGATATTATCCTCAAAGTAGGGCAGGGGGAGGAGCAGCCGGTAGACATGACCGGATTCACCACAGAGGACGCGGTAAAGCTGATTCGGGGATCTAAAGGGACCGTGGTGAAGCTTACCGTCAAGCATTTAGATGGTACCATCGAGACCATTGCGATCACGCGGGACGAGGTGAAAATCGAAGATACTTTTGCAAGATCTTACCTGATTCATCAGGGTAAAAATACGCTCGGGCTGATTGTGTTGCCGGAATTCTACTTCAATAAGAACGGAATGACAGGTCCTGGAAGCAGCGCTTATGATGTGGGCCAGGAAATCAAGAAACTCAAGACCGCGGGAGTGAATGGCATCATTCTGGACTTGCGGTTTAATGGTGGCGGATCCCTGGGTGATGCCATCGACATGGCAGGACTCTTTGTGCCGAAAGGACCGGTGGTGCAGGTGCGCTCCCGGGACGGGAAGGTGAATACACTGAAGGATCATTTTCCCGAAGTGGCGTATACAGGCCCGTTGGCCATCATGGTGAATGAATACAGCGCTTCTGCCTCGGAGATTCTGGCGGCAGCTATGCAGGACTACAAGCGTGCGGTGATCATCGGCAGTGCAGCTACTTATGGTAAAGGGACGGTGCAGCGGATGGTTGATCTTTCCGACCTGCTGCCTAAAGATCAGAAGGAGGTATTTGGCCCGATGGGTGCCTTGAAACTGACCATTCAAAAGTTCTACCGCATCAGCGGGGGATCGACCCAGCTCAGAGGGGTGGCTTCCGACATTGTCCTTCCGGACCCCTATTATGACATTGCCGAGCGCAGCGATAAGGATGCTTTGCCCTGGGACCAGATTCCCAAAGCCGATTATGCCGTGTGGACCGATCCGGTGAATGTCGAGTATTTGCGAAAAAACAGCCAGATCAGGCTTCAGCACAGCGAGGCTTTTCAGGCGATTGAGGCAAATATCAATGCCCTGAAACAAATCAACAACGTAAAGAAACTGCCTTTGAACCTTCAAGCGTATAAAGCATTGCAGGATTCCAATAGTGCGCAGCTGAAAAAAGTCGATGAAGTGAAACAACTGATTGTGCCGCTCCAGGTGTCCAATCTTAAAGTGGATGAAGCAGGCTTTCATACCGACTCCATCAAGGCGGGCAGGAACCGGGATTTGCTTCGGGCCTACCGGACCGACCCCTATCTTCACGAAGCGGTTCAGGTGATGGGTGATCTCATTGCAGAACCCATGGTGGAAAAAACCCGTCTGACCAAGGCAGGAAAACTTCCCGACCAATAGGGGCTGTTCACATATTTTTCTATCAGCGGCCAGGTTCTCCCTGGCCGCTGTTTTAAACGATATGACCGGCTATTTTGCGGTCTTTCTGAGTCGCTGCCCGGGTCAGCTTTCCCTGGGCGCTCCACCAAAGTGGTCCGAGCCTTACAGTCCACCCCGTAAAGACTTGCCCGTTTTACGCGCTGTTATATAAATTTGACTAAATTTACGTTTAGATATATAAATCAATCCTATTTTTTGTGAAAAGAATACTCTTTACATCGGTTGCCTTGCTGCTCACCGTTACTGTCTTTGCGCAACAAGATGCGTCTCACCTGAGCAAGCGGCAGCTGAGAAAGATCAAAAAATATCAGATCCTCCGCAACGAACAAGGGATGGATACCCAGTATGGCCATGAGTTTGATCTCGGCGGAAGGCTAACCACCAATGGATGGAGTGCCTATCTGGAGTATGAAAAGCGAACCAGTGAAACGACCAGCACCATGTTCCAGCTGGAATTTGGAGAAATCAAGGATCCGAAGGAAGACAAGCAGGCCAGAAGTCTGGGCAGTGATATCTATGGGTATGCTTATTCCGGGCATCCGTTTGTCTATGGGAAAAGGAATATTTTTTATCAGGCGCGGCTGGGTGTGGGCCAACGCAGGTTGGTGGGCGGAAAAGGAAATAAAAACGGGGTGGAGGTTTCGGTGATCTATCTCGGTGGAATTTCACTCGGTTTGGTAAAACCTTACTACCTGGAATTGCTTGATTCTTCGAATACGGGTACCCATTATGTAAAATACAGCGAGGCGGACGCAGCAGATTTTTTATCCATCAATAACATCGTAGCGGGTCCCGGCCTAGGCAAGGGGTGGAGCGAAGTTCAGGTGGTTCCCGGGGTATATGGCCGGCTGGGCATGCGTTTTGACTGGGCGGAGTTCAATGAATTCGTCAGCGCGGTAGAGGTAGGCCTGGATGGCGAACTATATTCCAAAAAGGTGCAAATTATGGTGCGTAACCCCAGTAAGCAATTCTATTACGGAGCCTATGTCAGCCTGCTGTTTGGCAGGCGCTGGTGACTGTTCCCCCAACAAAATCCCGCTCATTACCCCGTTTGGTGCTGTATCCCCACCTTTGGCACACCGGATGAATTGATGTAGTTTTGTAATCACTTAAGCAATCCAGATGAGTTGTACTACCACCATTGATCCTGCCGGAGAGCCACGTGCCAAGAAACCGGATTGGCTACGGGTGCGGCTGCCGATCGGAGAAAATTACCGCCAGGTGAGAAGCCTGGTGGATACCTATAAATTGCACACGATTTGCCAGAGTGGCAATTGTCCCAATATGGGCGAGTGTTGGGGAGCAGGCACGGCTACCTTCATGATCCTGGGAAATACCTGCACGCGCAGTTGCGGATTTTGTTCCGTCGCCACCGGTAGGCCGGCCGCAGTAGACTGGGATGAGCCGCAGCGGGTAGCGGAAGCTATTTTGTTGATGAAAGTGAAACATGCGGTCATTACTTCGGTAGACCGGGATGATTTAAAAGACGGCGGATCCACGATATGGGCCAATACCATTCGTGCCGTACGGGCCTTGAATCCAGAGACGACATTGGAAACGCTGATCCCCGACTTCAAAGGAGACGAGGCTTGCATCCAGCGTGTGGTGGAAGTCGCTCCTGAAGTGATCTCCCATAACCTGGAGACCGTGGAGCGCCTGACCCGCCAGGTCCGCATACAGGCAAAGTATCATCGGAGCCTCGGAGTGATCCGCTACCTGAAAAGCCAAGGCATGCGTACCAAGAGTGGAATCATGCTTGGGTTGGGTGAACGCAAAGAGGAGGTAATCCAGGCCATGAAGGATCTGCACGCCAATGGATGCGACGTGATCACGTTGGGCCAGTATCTTCAACCTACCAAACGGCATTTGGCGGTAGCCCGTTTTGTGCATCCCGATGAGTTTGCTGCCTATCGGGAAATAGGATATGAGATTGGCTTTGATTATGTCGAGAGCGGACCATTGGTGCGGTCGTCCTATCACTCCGAACGACATTTGTTCAGCGGAAAACAGGCGCAGAGCGCCTGAACAAAGCTAGGATTTAGGCGAGGAGGTATAGGTGACTTCCAGCACCTCGGTGGTGGCTGCCCTGATCTTGAACCGGTCATCAATTCGCAGACCTACCACCCAGATAATCCGCTTCTCGGATTCCAGTACCCATATTTTTTCTTTTTCCGCTAAGGAGAGCTTTTGGTCGATAAAAAACCGGCTAAGCTTTTTCTTTTTCGGCATGCCAAGGGGATAAAAATAGTCTCCCTGGCGCCATCGCCTCAACAATAGCGGAAACCGGATCTTTGCCGCATCCAGCGAGGCTACCTCTTTTCGTCGGGATAACGTATGGGCAGCTGCAGGAACCCGTCGTATGGTCAGGGAGAACCCATTGCCGGCCACCCGAGACTGGTCCTCAGAGATTTGCAGTATCGAAGGGGTGGGGGAGTCTTTCGGCGTAATGATGAGCCATTTCCTGTCCCGGATCAGCCGGTAGTGAGCGGAATAAATGACCAGGCCTGGCGTGCCGTCTAACATCGCAATAATCTGGCGGGATTGATCAGCGCTAAACCCCCAGGGTTTAAAGATCTCATAGGCGATGGTTCGCAGCGGCCGGCTCTTTTTTAACTGCAGGATGGATATCCGGGCCTCTTCCCCCGCCATCTTTACTAATTTTTTTCGGTGGGAGTCGATTGCCTGGTCATACAGCTGCACGGCCTCTCCAAACCGCTGCATATTCCTTCCAAGCCGCATGTCCAGGCCCGGAAAAGCTTCCTCGATCAAGGGAATGATGCGGTGCCGCAGATAATTCCGGGAATATTTTTCCGAGGCATTGGAACTGTCCTCCACGAAAGAAAGCCCTCTGTCGGCGGCATAGCGAAGGATTTCAGCTTTGGTCAGAAAAAGCAAGGGACGAATTACCTTGCCGTTTTTCACAGGGATGCCTGCCAGTCCGTGAATACCGGTACCTTTAAAAAAGTGGAGCAGGAGCGTTTCTACCCGGTCGTTCAAATGGTGAGCGGTAGCGGTGAATGTATAACCCTCTTGTTGCCTGACCTGTTCGAACCAGTCGTAACGAAGCGTGCGGGCCGCTTCTTGTATCGATTGTTTGTGTTCCCTGGCATAATCGGCCGTGTTGAAACGGATGATGTGGCATGGTGTTCCCAGGCGACGGGCATACTCGGATACAAACTTTTCATCCCGGCTGGATTCTTCGCCTCTCAGTTGAAAATTGCAGTGGGCAATTGCGAAGCGAAAGCCTGATTGGTGAAATAGATCGGCCATGACCATGGAATCAGCACCTCCGCTTACCGTAAGCAGGATCTGGTCTCCGGGTTGGCAGAGTCGTTCGTTTATGAGAAACTCCAGAAAACGATCTTTCAGGCTATTTTCCATATTTGTTCCCCCCAGCCTTTTTGATGGCCAGGAAATCAGCTTAACGCATCCGCTGCTTCTTTCAACTCTGCGAAGGCATGTCGATCATTTTGCCTTTTTGCGGCCTGCATGCCCCGGGCATACACTTCCTGAGCCAGGTCTTCCTGCCCTGTTTTTTCCAGGGTCTTTCCGAGGTGGTAGTACGAACCCACATATTCCGGATCGTCCTGCAACAAGGAATTGAACTGCGTGATGGCTTCCTTGTATTTCTGCTGTTTAATATACTCAAGTGCCAACGCATGACGGAGAAAACTGTCACGGGGCGTTTGGGCCAGGTATGATTCCAGTAATTGGATCCGGTCTTTCATCACGGCTGCTTGAAGGCTGCTTGAAGTCACAGGGATTCTGTATATTGCAAAGAAAGGCGGTGAATTTCGGTAATCCCGTAATTCTTAGCAAGAGGCGCAAAATTTAAATGTTTGAGCTATGAAAATCTTAGTCTGCATCAGCAAAACTCCCGATACTACTGCAAAAATAGCCTTCACGGATGATAACACGAAATTCAATGAAGCGGGCGTGCAATATATTGTGAATCCTTCGGACGAGTGGTATGCGTTGGTGCGGGCTCTAGAATTGAAGGAAACGCTGGGGGCAGACGTCCATTTGATTAGTGTGGGCGGGCCTGACTATGATCCCATCATCCGCAAAGCACTGGCCCTGGGAGCCGATGAAGCGGTTCGGATTAATTTGGATGCTGCTGATGGCTATGCCGCGGCCAGTCAGATCGCTGCTTATGCCAGGCAAGAAAATTACGACCTGATTATGACCGGTAAGGAAACAATAGATTTTAACGGCAGTGGAGTCGGCGGCATGATCGCCGGGATCATGGAACTGCCTTATGTCTCGTTAGCCTCCAAGTTGGAAATGAAGGAGGAGGGCCTGGCGACGCTGCGTCGTGAAATAGAAGGGGGGGAAGAGGTTTGTGAGGTCCGGACCCCTTTCATTGTATCCTGCATGAAAGGCATGGCTGAGCAGCGAATTCCCAATGTGCGGGGTATTATGGCGGCTCGCACCAAGCCGCTGAAGGTGGTGGAGGCCACAGCCAACACAGCGCTGACGACGATTGTCCGTTTTGAATTACCTCCGGCCAAAGAACGGGTAAAACTTGTCGATCCGGACCAGATGGATGAATTGGTACGCTTGCTTCATGAGGAGGCAGGTGTGATATAGTATGGTTCCGGCTGTACGGCGCCTCATAGTTACAAATTAAAACCGACGGTATGTCTGTACTTGTTTTTGCCGATCAGCATGAAGGAAAAATCCGAAAAGGTGCCCTGGAGGCTGTGAGTTATGGTTCCAAGCTGGCTGCACAATTGGGCGTGGAGTGTACGGCAGTGGTGCTGGGATCCGTCGCAGCAGAGGCCTTAAGTGGGTTGGGAAATTATGGCGCCCCGCGTGTGCTCCACGCGGACAATCCCCTGCTGGACCAAATGAATCCCGACGTATATGCCCGGGTGATTCGTACGCTCGCCGATCAGCAGAAAGCTACGGTGATTGTCTTTTCGCACAATTTTAATGGCAAAGCTATCGCCCCTGTGGTCGCCGCATCGTTGAACGCAGGTTGGGTAGCGGGTGCTTTGGCGCTGCCCGATACCGGGGAAGGGTTTGTGGTCAAAAAAAGTGTGTTTTCAGGCAAAGCGTTCGCCTACGTACAGATATCCTCACCAGTCAAGATCATTTCGGTGAATCCCAACTCCTTTCCGGTGGTGAAAGAAGATCATCAAGCAGAGGTGATTCCCCTGGACACCGCCGTGAATGAGGGAGATTTTCGCATTAAGATCATTTCTACAGAGACGTTGAGCGGGGATATTCCGTTGCCGGAGGCAGATATTATAGTCAGCGGCGGACGGGGGCTGAAGGGCCCTGAAAACTGGGGTATGGTCGAGGACCTTGCCAAAGCATTGGGTGCCGCTACCGCCTGTTCCCGGCCGGTCGCAGACGCAGGTTGGCGCCCCCATCACGAGCATGTGGGGCAAACGGGCATTACGGTACGTCCCAATTTATATATCGCTATCGCGATTTCCGGCGCAATTCAGCACCTGGCAGGAGTGAACGGCAGTAAGTATATCGTAGTGATCAACAAAGACTCCGAAGCTCCTTTTTTTAAAGCGGCGGATTACGGCGTGATCGGGGATGCTTTTGAGATCGTGCCCCGACTCACCGAGGCGGTAAAGGCTTATAAAGTGGCACAAGGTTAGCAGGTTATTTCTCTTAGAGGGATTCCAAGATACCGGCCCAATTCATCATTTTTTTCTAACTTCACGTCCTTTGCGGTATTTTTGGAACAAAAATATCATGGAGTTGTTGTGTTTGCATCCGCCCCAAAAAACAAAAAATCACGGATGAAAAAAATTGAACTGGAGATTGTTGCGTTATCGCATAGCATCACACAAACTCATTCCTATGCGGTCGTGTTAGGTGAATTAAACGGGTTACGCCGCTTGCCTATTGTCATAGGGGGCTTTGAAGCCCAGGCGATTGCTGTCGCCCTGGAGAAAATGCAGCCCAGCCGGCCGTTAACTCATGATCTGATGAAGAACTTCATGAATGCCTTCAATGTAGAACTTCACGAAGTGATCATCAGCGATCTGAATGATGGGATTTTCTATGCCAAGTTGTTGTGTACCGATCAGCAGGAAACCCTGGAGATTGACTCCCGTACTTCGGATGCTTTGGCCCTGGCCGTCAGATTTGGTTGCCCGATCTATACTTATGAAACCATTTTGGAGCAGGCGGGCATCAGCATGGAAGAGCCTGAAGGAAAAACTCAGAAGAAAGCTGCCCGGGAATCCGCTCCCGAATCCGAGGAGAATCTGTCTTCCATGTCCTTGGAGGAACTCAATAATCTGCTTAAGGAAGTGCTGGAGCATGAAGACTATATCCGGGCGATCTCTATCCGGGATGAAATCAACAGCCGGAAGAAAAAGAAGAAATAACGCTTGGCCGCCGGTCAAAATGATGTCCATTCCGCTATGATCGCCTTCCCGTTCTGTAAAATCAATCTTGGTCTGCAGGTAATAGGCCGGCGGGAAGACGGCTACCATGATATAGCCACGATATTCTACCCGCTTCCCTTATACGATGCCCTGGAAATTATTGTATCAGAACAGCATGTTTTCCGGATATCGGGTCAACCTGTTCCCGGTCCTGAGGATCAAAATCTGTGTCTGCGTGCTTACCACATGCTGAAGCAAGATTTCCCCCAATTGCCTGCGCTGCAAGTCTATCTGCATAAGGCGATTCCGATGGGTGCAGGACTTGGAGGAGGTTCCTCCGACGCCGCGGCCATGTTAGCTTTGTTAAACGACAAATTCCGGTTGGAGTTGGACAGGGCCGCACTGTCCCGGTATGCGACCCGGCTGGGGAGCGATTGTACCTTCTTTCTGCAAAAACAGGCATGTTATGCCACCGGCAGGGGGGAGCAAATGGACCCATTTGAGCAGGAGGAGTTGGACCGATGCAGTATCGTATTGGTCTGTCCGGAAATACCTATTTCTACTCCCTGGGCCTATGGGCAAATCAAACCTCATCCCCCTGATTACTCTTTGCGGGAAGCGGCTTTAAGCCCCGTCGCTCAGTGGAAGTCCTATATTGCCAATGATTTTGAACAGCCTGTTTTTGAGGCATATCCCGTATTGGCAGATATTAAACAGACCCTTTATCAAAGGGGGGCTCACTATGCCTCCCTAAGTGGAAGCGGGTCGGCCATTTATGGGATATTCCCGCCAGGTAAAGAAGGCAAGCCCGAAGACTGGCCATTTAAACAGGCCTCGGTATTCGTTTTTCCTGCCGGCAGGTCCATTCGCTGACGCTGACCACTGTGGGGGTGCTACTGGGACTGAACCGGCAAAAAAAAAGACGATAAGCTACGCTGCTTATCGTCCCGATTCCCGATTTTTTCGGAAGTTATTTTACAGAAGCTACAAGATTCTTGAAGGTTTCCGGCTCATTCATGGCCAGATCCGCCAAAGCCTTGCGATTCAGTCCTACTTTTTTTTCCGCCAGTTTGTGAATAAACTGAGAATAAGTCAGACCCTCGGCCCTCACGGCGGCATTGATGCGGACGATCCACAGACTGCGATAGTCGCGCTTCTTCAGTTTCCGCCCTACGTAGCTGTAAGTCAGCCCCTTTTCTACGACATTTTTCGCAACGGTGTAGACATTCTTCCGTTTGCCATAAAACCCTTTAGCCTGTTTTAAGACCTTTTTTCTTCTTGCTTTGGATGCGACCGCATTAACTGAACGTGGCATGGTGTAATACTATAATAAGGAGTGAAAAATCATGATGCGATTAAAGTGCAAGCAACCGTCTAACCATTCTTTCATTGGTCTTGTCCAGGCAGGTCGAGGAGCGCAGATTACGTTTGCGCTTGGTGGCTTTTTTTGTCAGCAGGTGACTCCTGTAAGCCTTATTGCGCCTGATGTCCCCGTTTCCGCTTATTTTGAACCTCTTTTTGGCACTTGAATTAGTCTTGACTTTAGGCATCTCTGATAGAATTTGGACGGCAAAGGTAGATAAATTTATTAAAAAACTATCACGTCCATCCCTTTTTTCTTTTTGTTTCGGGGTAAAAACTTACATTTGGGCCAATCAAAATGAACCGCTATGATGACACGAAATTTCACCGTTTTACTGATGATTTTCAGCTGTACCACTTTGTTTGCGCAGGGGCAAAACGCTCCAGCTCCAAGCCCTCATCAGGTGGTTACCCAAGACTTTGCCCAGTCCAAGATCGTGATCGACTATTCGCGGCCGGGGGTCAAGGGCCGTCAGGTTTTTGGAGGTATCGTTCCCTATGGCAAAGAGTGGCGTACAGGGGCCAATGCAGTAACCACACTGACCTTTGGCCAAGATATAAAACTGGAAGGCAAGGATGTCAAGGCAGGGACCTATGCCTTGTATTCCATACCCACCGCTGATACCTGGACGATCATCCTTAACAAAGATGTCAAGAACTGGGGAACCGAGTACAAACAGGCTGATGATGTATTGCGGGTGACCGTACCTTCGTATAAGTTACCGGTGTCGGTAGAAACCTTTACCATTAATTTGGACAGCATCCGCAATAATGCCGCCATTCTTTATATTTTGTGGGAGCATACTTATGTACCCATTCACGTGACGACTGCAGCTGCGGGCCAATCGGCCCTGGGGATTGCCGTGCCTTCAGGAAAAGCCCTGGCCCGGGAGGCCGCCTCCGCTAAGATGGAAGAGAAAGCCATTCGCGTCGGGAACGAAGACCTCGCCTCAAAGTCGTGACTGCGGCGATTTACCACAAAAGCAAAACCAGATAAGCTGAAGGCGGACGTTTACGTCCGCCTTTTTGCACCGTTTGCATGGGGCTTATCCCACGGCACCCCTAGCCTTTTGGCCTGGATATGCTTATGAAGTAGTTTGTAACAAATAGTTGATAATAAACCTACAAGATCTGTTTTGTTCATCCAAATAAGCCAATAAAATACCTCTGAATCCCCGGCTTGAGCTTAGGGCCAGGATTGGAATTTCGACCGGCTTGAAATAACTTTGCAGTCTTTGGGTAAATGCAGAGGCCCGGTGGGGCATAAATTTCAACGTTATGTTTGATTCTTTGTCGGATAAGCTGGATTTAGCGTTTAAACAGCTGAAAGGCCAGGGTAAAATTACCGAACTCAACATTGCTTCCACGGTGAAGGAAATCCGCCGTGCATTGGTGGATGCGGATGTAAATTATAAGATTGCTAAGGAGTTTACAGACTCCGTACGGGAAAAAGCGTTGGGCCAGAAAGTGCTTACGGCCGTGGCACCCGGGCAACTCATGGTCAAGATAGTACAGGATGAACTATCGGCACTGATGGGAGGCAGCGAGGCCGACCTGGACCTCAAAGGCAATCCGGCCGTCATTCTTATTGCGGGTTTGCAAGGCTCGGGAAAGACCACCTTTTCGGCTAAACTCGCGCGTTTTCTCAAAACCAAGCGAGGGAAAAGTCCCATGATGGTAGCCGGCGACGTATACCGGCCGGCCGCTATCGACCAGTTGAAAGTACTGGGTGAACAGATTCAGGTGCCTGTCTTCAGCGAGCCGGAAAATAAAAATCCCGTGGCCATCGCCCAGGCGGCAATCAGGGAGGCCAAATCCAAGGGATTCAATACGGTGATCATTGACACCGCAGGCCGCCTGGCGGTTGACGAGATCCTAATGCGCGAAGTGGCGGAGATCAAGGCGGCCGTCAATCCCCAGGAAATCCTCTTTGTGGTGGATTCGATGACCGGACAGGATGCGGTCAATACAGCCAAAACCTTTAATGACCGATTGGATTTTACCGGAGTGGTCCTGACCAAGCTCGACGGAGACACCCGGGGCGGAGCTGCCTTATCGATCAAATACACGGTGCACAAGCCCATCAAGTTTGTCAGCATGGGCGAGAAGTTGGAAACGCTGGATATTTTTTATCCCGAGCGAATGGCGCAACGAATTCTGGGAATGGGCGATATCACGACGCTGGTCGAACGAGCCCAGGAACAGTATGATGAACAACAGGCCCGCAAGCTGGAAAAGAAGATTCGCAAAAACCAGTTTGATTTTGAAGATTTTAAGTCGCAGCTGCAGCAGATCAAAAAGATGGGAAATCTTAAAGATCTCCTGGGGATGATTCCCGGACTTGGCAAAGCCGTCAAGGACATTGATATCAGTGACGATGCGTTTAAGGGGGTCGAAGCCATCATCAATTCCATGACGCCCTATGAGCGGGCCAATCCGCCTGCCATAGACGGCAGCCGCCGGAAACGCATCGCGAAGGGAAGCGGAAAAGACATTGAAGAAGTCAATCAGCTTTTTAAGCAGTTTGATCAGATCAGAAAAATGATGAAGCAGATGAACAGCATGAATGGAGGCACCCGAAAAATGGGAGGGCTAGGCGTGCGAAAATGAGGCGTTTACTGGATTTTATCGGGGTTGTAACACATTTCTTTTGAATTTACCTGGTGATTATACTATCTTTGTTCCCTTGAAATTTTATTGTTCACACGCAAAAATAATCTCTATTATTTATGCCTGCTAAAATTAGATTACAGCGAAAAGGGAGAAAAAAACGTCCTTTCTACTACATTGTCGTAGCTGATTCCCGCTCTCCCCGGGATGGTAAATTCATTCAGAAAATAGGGTCTTATAATCCGTTGTCCGTTCCGGCTACCATTCATTTGGATCGCAACCGTGCTTTGCACTGGCTGCAGAAGGGAGCCCAACCCACAGATACGGTACGTCGTATCCTTTCGTTCAAGGGCGTCCTGTACCTGAAACATTTGTTGCGGGGGGTTGAATTAGGCTTGTTTGATGAGAAAACGGCCTTAGAAAAGTTTGAGCACTGGAATGCTGACCATGAAAGCAAAGTCCTGAAAAAACGGGAACATCATAAGAAAGCCAAGGCGGAAGCTACACCGATAGTCAAGAAAGTGGAGGAAGAGTCGAAAGCCGACGAATCGCCTAAAGCGCAAGAGGCGTCTGAAGTCACGGAAGTGCAGGAACCGACGGCAGAAGCGGCTTCGGAGGCGACTCCTGCCCAAGGCGAAACCGAAGCTCCCCAAGCCGAGACCGAATAAGCGCCGGCAGCAAGAACATCTGGGAGTCAATAAAATCTTTAGGTAATATTCCTGGAATATTACCTTTTTTTATGGATTCTA
>Ga0164242_10000346_pt1 | contig 57896 bp, 56 predicted proteins | sample OricomgcompostMG_FD_108783 | JGI IMG/M metagenome (GOLD analysis project Ga0164242, IMG submission 108783) | Miracle-Growth compost microbial communities from Emeryville, California, USA - Original compost - Miracle growth compost (MG) ...
CATGCGCGTATTCTCCCCGGCCGAAGCCAGGCTGGAAATCGTCATCTTCGGGTTGATCCGTATCTCGCCCTGCAGGCGGGTTGCTATGAACCACTGGACTCAACTCACCTTGACACGCAGGGCCGTCACAGTGATCCTGGCAGCGCTGGTCTTCGGCTACGCCCTCAGGACGTGGCGCACCACCGGACGCTCCGAAATGTTCTGGATCACGCTCGGAGCGCTGGCCGCGGTGTTCTACGAGCCTCTCGGTGACTACATGGTCGACATCACCTATCACCGGTCCGGCGCACTGACCTCGCTGACCGGTTTCAGCGGCACCATCCCACTGTGGGTGTTGTTCATGTACCCCGTCTTCTGGGGCCCGGCGATCCTGTACTTGGTCACCCGCCTCGAGACCGGCCTTGCCATGAAACGGTGGATGGGCCTGTTCGCCTTGTCCATCCCCTTCACGTTGTTCTTCGAGGTGCCGATGCTCCAACTCGGCCTCTACCAGTACTACGGATCGCAGCAGCCCATCGCGGTCTGGGGATACCCCCTCTGGATGGCCTTCTCCAACACCGCCGCCATCTTCGTGGTGTCCCTGCTGGTCCATGCCGCCAGGAAGACCGCGCTGGTGCGTGGGCGCCCCGCCTACCTCGTGCTCCTCGTGCCGAGCTTCATCATCGGCGTTGGCGTGACCACGATCGTCCCGATCGGCTTGGCCATGAGCTCCACCACCTCGCTGCTCATCATCAACCTGTGCGCCACGGTGTCAGCGGTTCTGTCGGTCGCGTACGCCTGGGTCGGGTTCAAGATGGTCATGCCGTCGACCCCGACGCAGTCCCTGGCTGCCGAGAAGGACGCCGTCGCAGCCTGATCGACGCCGGGGAGGGACGGAGTACAGCGAATATCAGATCACCCGGCCGACCGGCGGAGGCCAATCGAACTACTTCGCTGCACCCATGACCTCGGGCGGAGTCGTCACACGCGTGCAGGAAACGGCTGACACGTGTGGTGGGCGACCATCGCCGACCCCGGTGGGCCGAGCGTGTTCTTGTGCCGGATCTGGCGGCGATAGAACAACTGACACAGCTGCTCGTCGTGCCGACCGCCGTCTGCCAGCACGAACTGCTCCAGCGCCGCATCACCTTCCTGCCACGTCGCCGGTCGATGGCCGAGCACCGGGACGAGGTCATCGAGATCGGAGTTGGTGAACTCCACGCCGACTTCGTCTTCCCGCTGCACGTGGCGGGCGAGGCGGAACGCGCCGCGTAACCGGTACCGGATGTACTCGTCGTCGGTGTCGATTCCGCGCAGCATCCCGACGAGTTGATCGTGCGCAGTAGCGGCCCGTGTCACCGTCGCCGCGGGGAGCTCCGGCGGTTCGAGCTCGAGGCCGAGGCGCTCCCCCAGCGCCTCGATGGCGTGCAAGTTCGTCTCGCTGCACCAGTGCAGGTTGGTCATGTAGTCCGACTCGGGCAGCGGATCGTTCAGCGAGTTCCGGAAGGCGAGTTCGTTGGTAAGGGTAAAGGCGATGTGGTGCAACTGAATTGCGTCCATGTCGACGGGGAAGCCGCCGGCCCGCTCGTATTCCTGATACAGCTTCTCGAAGTCTCCGAAGTGCAGAACGGTGTCCCGCATCCTCGGCGCGGCCAGGTCCATCATCGGGTCGCCGATGTGACCGGCCTCGACGTCGAGGATCGCCCGCAGCTGTCCGTCCTTCTGGTGCAACTGACCCGAGTCCCACACGATGGCCGACTCACGCCCCTTGGTGTCCACAGGATTTCGCTTCAGCCAACCCAGGACGAACTCCAGCAGCGGGTTGGGCGCATTCTTGCCTGCCCGCCACACGGCCTCGAAGCGGCCGATGCCGTAGCTCCCGATCCCGGCCGGAGTCGCGGCCCGCTGGATACCTGCTTCGAGGAACGGCTTCAGCGGCAGGCGGTGAAGCCTCGCGAGCTGCCCCATGTAGTCGCGCATCAGGAGGTCGCGCTGATCGGTGGTGAGGCCCTCGAATCCGGGTTGGCCGTCGACGCGGTCCATTACGTAGGCGGGCAGCTCATCGATCCATCCGTACACCGTGGGGACCGGAATGCCCTGCTCGGACATCACCCGCTGCAGTGACATCTCGTGACGCAACGGGAACTGCATGGGTATCCCGGCGCCGCGCTCACCACGAACGACCAACGGCAATTCCTCGCCGTCGCGCTCGGCATCGACCAACCAGGCGTAGCGCCATCGCGCCTGACGCGTGACGGTTAGGACGCGCGCACCCATGTGCTGGGTGATCCAACTCGAGATGGCGGCTTCGTCGCTCGACGTCTGACGACGGGCCTGCGCTGCAGCGGATCCCGCGCTGGCGACGATCCTCGTCGACGGCGTCCTGTGTCGCCGGCGGTTATCGGGGTCGACCGGCATCAGAATTCAATCCTGATGCGCTCAGAGGATGGCCGGGCTTGGCATCCCAGCACGATGCCGTCCGCGATGTCGCCATCGTCGAGCACGCCGTGGGTATCCATCTCGACCTTCCCGTCGATCAGAACGCATTGGCATGTGCCGCAATCACCTTCACGGCAGGAGTAGGGCGCTTCGATCCCCTGGTCGACGAGCAGGTCGATCAAGGTGTCTTTCGGTGTCCATGTCAGCGTGTGGGTCGAACCGTTCAGCTCGACGACCACCTCGGCGGTCAGCTGGTCATCGGCAGAATCGCCGATTTGATCGACACTCACCGGCCTGTCGACGAACGGATCCCCGGACAGTGAAACAAAGTTCTCAATGTGGATCTGGGTGCGCGGTGTTCCCAGACTTTCGATCGCACTGCGCGCGCTCTTCATGAATGGTGCTGGGCCGCAGATGAAAACGTCATGGTCCACGAATGGTGCGAGGAGCGGTGTCAGGGTCGCGTCATTGGGCAGGCCCTGCACACTCTCCAGCCAATGGATGACTGTCAGCCGATCAGAATGCTCCGCAACGAGTTCGCGCAGCGCCGCGGCGAAGATGATGGCATCAGGGTCCCTGTTGGCGTAGATGAGCACCACTCGCCCGCGCCCCTGGGCCAACACGGACTTGGTGATGGACATCATGGGGGTGATGCCGCTGCCGCCGGCAAGCAGCAGTAGATCCTTGTCCAAGTCGTCGGGACTGAAAATGCCGGCCGGAGGCAAGCATTCGAACTCATCACCTGGACGGACGTTGTCGCACAACCAATTCGAGGCATACCCCGCAGCGGTACGCTTCACCGTCACAGCCAGCCGCTTGTCGGTTTCCGGCGAGCTGCACAAAGAATAGCAACGGGCGACGAACCCCGTCCGCTCGCTCGGCACTCGCAACGTCAGGAACTGGCCAGGCCGGTAACCGACATCGCAACCATTGGGTGGGTCGAACACGATGGTGACAGCGTCGGCGGTCTCGGCGACGACGTCGGCCACTGTGAGTGTCCAATTAGGAACTGGCACTGGGTGTTTGAGCTTAGTCAGTGGGCGCCGGATGGCGCGAGTTTCGCCTCAGCAGGCTCCGCGTCGGGATAAAAGCCACGCGCCCAACGGCGCAATTGCCGGAACCCTGCGGCTTCGGAGGCGGTCAGGCCCGGCGGATCCATGTAGACCTGACTGTCCCAAATCGCGATGTCGTCCGGCAACGCGGCTTGCGCAACCGTCAGGCGCTCGTCGTAATTGCCGTTGGCCTCGTCAATCCAGTACGTGGAGAATATGTCTGATGTGTCGTCGTCGACGGGAGTGGCGCAGATGGCGATGACGCGAAAGCCCTCGCGGGTGTGCTCGCCGTTGAACGATATGCCGAGGCCCGACCAGTAGATCTCCAAGGTGTTGGTCGTCTCGCCCGGCCGGTCGACGCCCTCACTCCACCGTCGGCCGAAACCCACCTTCGCCGACCACGTCACGTCGTCGGTATCCTCCCGTAGCACGACCGGACTGATCGGGGTCTTGTGCACGAACCGGAAGTGATGCGGATCGACGGCGTTCTCGGCGATGACTTGCGGATGCACGTGGATTCCGGCGAATTTGAGCCGGGCTTCCGGGCCGACTGGGAAGTAGTCCCGATCGTGAATGTGTTCCCCGAGCACCCGCAGTCCGTCGGGCACCTCCCACATCGGAGCGCGCCCGGCGGCGTCGTGCCAGATGTAGATGGACTCGTTGAGTTCGGTGACCGGCCAGGACCGAACCTTGCGACCTCGATTGGGCCGGTTCTCGTAGGGGATCCGCACGTTGCGGCCCTCCCCGTTCCACACCCAGCCATGGAACGGACACTGGATACCGTCCTCGACGACGCAGCCACCCTTGGACAGGTTGGCGCCGAGATGCTGGCAGTGGGCATTGAGTACGTGCACCGCCCCCTGCAGGTCTCGAAAGGCGACGAGTTCGACGCCGAAGTAGCGCAACGGGATGACGTCGCCCTCGGCCAGGTCGGCACTCCACGCGACCTGGAACCACCCGGTCGGCTGCATGCTGGGTAGACCATTCACGATTGCTCCTTCATCGATTGGGATACGCCATCGGCACTATTTCTCGACCCTAGCGGGAATGGCGTTCCCAAACAACCTCAAAATTTCACGGTGACCCAGCTTGTCCCGTGATAGCTGCCAAGATGGCATATTGATCTTGATTTCTGGCTGTTGGTAGCCGGTGTCGCCGCGTGTCGTGCGGTGACGCGGGCTCCTTGGACCCGGGTGCTGGTTACTCCTTCCTGGGGGTTGAGCGGATACGGGTATCCGCTGGTCAGGGGATGGCGCGGACCCGGTTGAGAGCGGCGGCGAATTCGTGTGCCCAGGGCCATGTTTCAGGTATCCGCAGGACCAGGTTGCGGGAGTGTTTGACCAGTCGGGCCGCGGCGTGCAGGAGCCGGTAGCGCAGCGTGGCAGGCTCAGCGTTGGCCAGCGCGCCGTCCAACACCAGCAGCCGCATCCAGCACAGCAGGTCGATGGCGACGGCGACCGCGGCGACCCAGGCGGTGTTGATGGCAAACGAGTGCGAGGGCCAGCGGGCCAGGCCGGTGTCTTTGCCGCAGCGGATAAACCCCTCGACGCGGGCATGCACCCGGTGGCGGGCTTCGAGGCGTTGGGGTTGCCCACCTGCGGTGTTGGTGGCCAGCAGCTGGTAGCGGTAACCGGCAAGCTGCTCAAACAGCGACAATTGGGTGCCGTGTTCGATGGGTTCACGCCGGGCCAGGATGCGCATACCGGGCGGCCAGCCCGCCAGCCGGTCACCGTCGGCGCCCTCGCGCAGCAGCCCGGTCAACTCGGCGATCTGCGCGTCGTCGCGGGCCGCGCCGGCCGCATCCAGGGCAGCGCCCCACCCGGCGTCCGGCATCTGCCCGATCGCCGTCCGGGCCCGCTCATCGAGGTCGAAGCCCACCGAGTAAGCCAACGACGCACCCGGCCGGGTGTTCAGTTCGGTCAGGTACTCGATGACGGCGTGGCTGGCGCCGGCCCCGTCGATGGTGACCAACAGGTTGTGCCGCCAGCGGGCCGGGATCGCGGCGATCGCGGCGTCGATAATCGCGATGTGATCGGCGGCGGTGTTGGAGCCGGCGTTGCCCGGGCGCGCGATCACCGCCAGCAGCTCGCCGGTGTTGTCACACCACGCCAAGAGCGGATGAAAACCATAGCCGCCCTTGAAATTGCCTGCAGCCTGCTGCTTATCGGAATGGGCCGCCACCAGCGAGGCATCGATGCGGATCACGATCTGCTCACCGAGGTCCCCGTAGCAGGTCCGCGAGGCCGGGATGCCGCCGTGGCGGGCCTCGATGAGTCCCCACACCCGCCCGCGGGTGTGGTTGCGTGCCGCCGTCACCTGCCTCAGTGCGGCCTCATCGATCTCACCTAGGGATCGCCACATCGTCGGAACCGACGCCACCGCCCCGAACAGGCGGTGCTGGTCGCGCAGCACCGCGGTGCCGGCCAGGTTCTGCGCTCCACCGGCGATGGACACCGCCACATCGCGCAGCACTGCGCCCCGGTCATGGATGACCTCCGGGCGTGACAATGCCCCCGATAACCCGCTGGTCAGGCCGGTCGCATCGGCCAGCATCCGCGGGATCACCGCCCCAGCGTGCCCGACCACGTCATCGCCGTGGACCTCGACTCGAAGATTGTTCGACCAATTCGTAGTAGCCTGCATCTGATAGGTGCGCTTCCCTCGTGGATACCGGAACGTCAAGCACTCCGATTATCCTTGCGGCAGCGCACCTTTCACGTTCACGACACCCACAAACCCCGAATTGGGTGAAAAATCGAGGAACAATGATGATGCTATTTTGGGAAATGTATTCCCAGGAAATGGAGCCGCCCCATGAGCGACGACGGTCACCAATCGGAACGGGATGCGATCCTGCGGGCGGCATACCGGTTGATCAGTCATGGCTCGAGCACCGGAACGACGTCGATCGAGAACATCCTTCGAGCCGCCGGGGTGAACCGGCGGATCTTCTACCGGCACTTCGCCTCCAAGGACGACCTGATCATCGCGATGCAGGAGTGGGCCGGCGAGCTGATCTTGGCTGACCTGCGCAAAGCGGTTGCTGCCGCCGACACGCCAGCAGCGGCAATCACCGCCTGGATCGAGGACTATCTGAGCATCGGCTGGCAGGAGGCACGATTCCGCGATGCCTTGGCGTTCATGTCCACGGAGGTCACGGGAGCGCCGGGTATCGCAGCGGCATTGGAGGCGACGTACGCGCGGCACCGCGAGCCGCTGGCCGCGGCGTTGGCCGCCGGCCTGGCCGACGGCAGCCTGCCCAACGCGCGCCCCGAACTCGATTCCTTCGCCATCCACGCGGTCGCCGTCCGTCACCTCGAAGCCCGCATCCGCGGGCGGCTCGACACCGATTTCGACGAGGTGCGCAACCAGGTCGTCGCGCTGATCCTGACGGGGCTGTCCGCCCCCGCGGTGCAGCCCCCACCGATTGGTGTGGGGCACTAGCGGGAATGGCGTTCCCAGACAATGCCCCGATTATTGGGAAAGCCATTCTCGAGACAGGCCGGAAGCCCGGTCGACGGCCGATGCACAGCGATCGTCGATGCCGACCACTCGACGAGAAGATGCCGATGTACGGTTTCGAGGGCCCGGCCGAGACGTTCAAGAGCGCGGTTTCCCACTCAACCGCTCGTGCGATTGCCGAATGGACACCGTCACCGTGCGACTCAGGTCCTGCCGCAACTACTCAATCCATCGCACCAAACGCCTTGAGCCACATGTGCTTGACACCCAACCTCCCAGAAAGGCATGACTTTCAATGACGATCACAGGAGCCGATCTCGAGCACTTCATCCGGCGCTGGTATGAATTGTGGAACGACCAGGACAAGCAGGGCTGGCTGCAGCACTGGAAGCACGCCGCGCCAGGCGAACCGACGCTCGAGGACCCGGTCGGAACACCGGTCAAACGTGGCTGGGAACTGGCCGCCGAACTGTGGGATCGCACCGGGCCGAATCACCCGGCCGTTCGCATCGAGCAGATCATCCTCGGCGGATCCGAGGCCGTCGTCGTGTGCCACAACGAAGGCACCTACCAGGGCGAGGCACTCGTCATCCCCAGCGTCGATGTGTGGCGAGTCAACGCCGACGGCACCAGCTCCGTGCGCAGCTTCTGGGAGATCCCCGACCACATCCCCTACGGAAAGTGGACCGCGAAAACCGGCAGCGCACCGGCCAGCTGATCCAAGGATCCGGTTATGGAGGAGATCTGTCGCGAGTGCGGTTTCGATCAGTCCGAGACGCTACCGTCGGACGTCGCCACGGAGTTGTCACCGATGTCCCAGGCGATCGGCGACAGCGTCCTTGCCATCTCTGGTGATGAGCTTCGGCGCAGACCGGCAGCCACGGTATGGTCCCCGCTGGAGTACCTGGGGCACCTACGGGAGTCGATGGCGTTCCACCGCTGGCTCATCGAGTGTGCGCTGTCCGAAAACAATCCGCTGATACCAGCGGTGGACCCGGACGAGTCAGTCGCCCAGTCCGCCTACAACGACGCCGATCCGCATGAACTGCTCGCGCAGTTCGAGCGACGGATCCAACGGCTCGCCGATGCGCTAATTGCGTTGGACGGCGATTCCGCCGACCACCCGGTGACGCTCGACGGTCGGGAGATCTCAGTTGCGCTCGTCGCGCGCAGCGCCTGGCATGAATGCCATCATCACCTCGGTGACATTCGACGCCTGGGAGGTCTTGACCCGTAGAGCTTCTGGGGTTTGCCGTCAGCGAGGGCCCGGTGTGGCGTCGCCGAGTTGGTCCGACTCGGCAGATTCGGGGTCGCTGACGGCGGCCGCGCCTCGTTTGTCGGCGGGGTCGATATCCTTGAGCGACTTCTCGTCGGCGATCGGCTGGCTCGTATCGAAGCCTGACATGTGGTGCTCCTTCGGTGTCCGAATGAGCCGGCGCGAGGCTGGACCGGCGTCGTCTACGGTTCCACGGTTACCCACACCGGTCGGTGGTTAGACGGCTGATCCCGACGCGCCGAGAACCGCCATCGCCGTAATCATTTCGGCGACCACCGCGATCATTTCGTCGCGGTCGACGGCAACGGTCTGCCGATTCACCGTGTGCCAGGCCCGGTCGAGCAAGCCCATCACCGCAACGCCGATGACGTCCGGTGAGTGGGCGCCGGCCCTGGAGATAGCCTGTCCCAACTTCCACGACGCGCGAGTCACCATGCGATTGCGCGAGTTTCGAAACGCATCGTCGTCAGGGGCGGAGTGCGCCGACGCCAGCACGAACGCACCGTGATGATCCATGTAGTCGAAGTAGTGGCCCACCCACACCCGAATGTCGGCGGGACTCAACGGCGCCTCCGCCTCCGCCCATTCGGCGATGACAGCCAGGACGTCGTGATACGCCGTCTGGCCGAGGACGTTGAAGATCTCGCGCTTGTCCTTGAAGTACGTGTAGAAGCCCGCGCGCGAGATACCGCAAGCCTCGGTGATTGCGTTGATGGGCGTGCCGGCATATCCGCGCTCGAGAAAAAGTCGACGGCTTGCCTTCAGGATTGCCGCGCGGGTCCGCTCACCGCGGGTGGCGTCCTGTGGCGACGCGTCAGGAGCACTTGAGGCGACCGTCATGTGGCGACGCTATATGACAACATCGTCAAGCGCAATAACTGCACTTGAAGACAGCTATCGAACTTCTTCACGGCAATACTTGACACAACCGTCAAGTTGCGCCAGGCTCATGCGCAAGCCCGATGTAGAGCAGCGAGAGGCACAACGATGACCCAGTTCACCGACGCACCGATCTTCGACGCCGATCAGCACATGTACGAGACCCCGGATGCACTGCTGAAGTTCCTGCCGGAGAAGTACAAGAAATCCGTGCAGTTCGTCCAGATAGGCCGGCATACCCGGATCGCGATCTTGAACAAGATCACCGATTACATGCCGAACCCGACCTTCGAGCGGGTCGCTGCGCCCGGTGCGCACGAAAAGTTCTACTCCGGCCAGAACCCTGAGGGATTGACGATGCGCGAGATGTCCGGCCGGGGCATCGACTGCCCGCCAGGGGCGCGCAACCCCGAGGACCGCATCGCCGAACTCAATGGCCAAGGCGTCGAAGCGTGTATCAACTACCCCACCCTGGCCAACCTGGTCGAACACTCCTCGGCCGAGGACCCTGAACTGACCGCGGCGATCATCCATTCACTGAATCAGTGGATGCACGAGCACTGGGGGTTCAACCACGAGAACCGGATCTACTCGACACCGGTGATCAACCTGGGCATCGTCGAGGAGGGCCGCCGCGAACTCGAATACATTCTCGAGAACGGCGCCAAGGTCGCGTTGATCAAGCCCGCACCGGTCAAGGGGTACAAGGGTTGGCGCTCCCCCGCGCTGCCGGAGTTCGACCCGTTCTGGCGCGACGTCGAGGCGGCCGGGCTGCCGATCGTGCTGCATGCCAGCCAACCCCCGCTGCAGGAGTACATCGAGAAGTGGGAACCCGCCGACACCAGCAGCGCCTTCGAGATGTCGGCGTTCAAGCGGACCGCGCTGGGCCATCGCGAGATCGCCGACATGCTGACCAGCCTGATCTGCCACGGCACGCTCACCCGGTTCCCGAAGCTGCGCATCGCCAGCGTGGAGAACGGAAGTGCTTGGATCAAGCCGCTGTTCGATGATCTGGAGATGACCTACAAGAAGATGCCGCAGAACTTCGAAGAGCATCCGCACGAGGTGTTCCGCCGTAACTGCTGGGTCAGCCCGTTCTGGGAGGGCTCGGTCGCCGACGTCGTCGAGACCGTCGGATGGGACAAGGTCATGTTCGGCTCGGACTGGCCCCACCCCGAAGGCCTCGCCACCCCCAAGGGCTACTTCAAGTACGCCGAAGGCATGGACGTTCGCCGCACTTACGACTTCATGGGTGACAACGCCCGCCGCTTCATGGGACTCCCGCTGGCCAACCCCGATCCGGAGGCGGTCAAGCCCCCCGCGCTGGCGAACGCATGAATCAGTGATCAACTTCTGCCGCGGAATAGCTTGTAGCCCAATACAAGCTATTCCGCGGTTGGTTTGACGACCTCAGTCCGACGTACTCCACTGGGTGACCGACGAAGTGAATCCGTTGCCGAGTTTGGCAAGAATCCACGGCGGCAGACGTTTGGGCATCGGTAGCGGGACCGGTCGGGCCCCACGCTCCTGGAGGAGCGCTTCGTAGGCGGATGTGTCACCGCCGAACGGCTGGCCCTCGCCGGCGATGAACCCGTACAGCTCGCAGCCCTGCGGGCCGGCCTCCCACGGGCCGAAAACGTCACCCCACTCCAGCATGATGTGCGTGCCGGCGCGGGCGACGATGTCGCCACAACGAATCTCACCGGCCAGGATGAAGTTGCTGTGATCGCCGGTGTGGCCGTGCTGCGAGGAGATTGCACCCGGATCCCACTTGTTCCAGAACGCGAAGTAGCGCGGTGTCAGCTCGATCCACTTCTCCCAGATCGACGCCGTGTGACCATCCGCGAACTCGTAGCGCAGCATCTCCTCAGCCGGTACGTCGTCGAGGTGCTTGATCGACGGTCCACCTCTCACGAACACTTCCTTTCTTTGCGCGGACTACAGATGAGCTTCACCGAGATGTTGAGTTGATCGACATGCCCACGTCTGGGAGAACCTCGCCAATTACAAGGTGCCGCGCATGATCACAGTGCTCGACGCACTCCCCCGCAGTAGCACCGGCAACATCGTCCGTCGCGAGCTCCAATCGCTCGTCGAGCGGGCCGCGACACCCCCTAGGTCGGTAGGTCACCTATTCCTCGGCCAACCAGAACCGCCGTTGCCCTGCAGATCTCCGAGGTGGGCGGCGGCGGGACAGGACAACCCTCGGTGTCCTCGATGTCGAAGAACCGGGATTCCGCGCAATTCCCAGTGCCGGCAGCAGTTGGTCAGCCGGCGGGCCGCCTCAGTCGCTGGCCGGTAGCGGCTTGGCCTCCTTGAGTGCCAGCGCGGTGGCACCGACACTCAGAGTCCCCGCCCCCGCCTTCGTGACGAGGACTTCGGCATCGGTCGCGTCGACGTAGCGCTTACCCATCGCATTGCCGTCGGCGAACGCCGGATCCAGCTGCGCGTCCGCGGGCCGATCGGCGTCCAGCGGCAGCATCGGCAAGCCACCGCAGCGCAGGTCGTCGAGGCTCTCGGCCGCCTTGACGACGATCACCTGCGTGTCGCACACCTGACTCTGCAGGCGGGTTCCATTCTTGATCATGTTACGTTCCTTTACTTTTCAACGTTCGCGTCGCGAAGATCCGCAACGATCTCGCGACGAAGCAGCTTGCCGGTGGCGTTGGTCGGCAACTCGTCACGGAAGACGACCCGGTCGGGAGTGCGCGAACCCCGCAGGAACTTCCGTACGTGCTCGCGCAGTTCGTCGGGATCGGGGTCGATGCCCGTGGCAGGCACCACGACGGCGACGATAGCCTGCCCCCAATTCGGATCTTCTACCCCGACGACGGCCACTGCGTGCACGTCGGGGTGCTCGATGAGCACGTCCTCCAGCTCGGCAGGCGCGATGTTCTCGCCGCCGCGAATGATCGTGTCGTCGGAGCGCCCGCTGATGAACAGATACCCGGCTTCGTCGAGCGTGGCGATGTCCCTCGTCGGGAACCAGCCCTCGTCGTCCAAGACGGACCCGATCCCGGTGTACTTTCCAGAGACCTGCTCACCGCGCACGAACAGTTCGCCCGACTCCCCCGCTCCGAGCACCTTGCCGTGCTCGTCACGGATCTGCACCTCGATGCCGGGCACCGGCTGGCCCACCGAACCGAGCCGCTTCGCGATCGTCTCGTCGGGGTTGCCGTGCGCGTCGCGATGGTCGTCAGGCGTCAACACCGCAATGGTCGAACTGGTCTCGGTCAGGCCATAGGCGTTGACGAAACCGACATTCGGCAACAGGTCGAGCGCCTTGCGCACCAACGGGAGTCCGACCTTCGAGCCGCCGTAGGCCAGGTTGCGCAACGTCGGCAGGTCGGTCGGCTCCTGCTCCAGCGCGGTCACGATGCGGTCCAGCATGGTCGGCACCACGGTGGCGGTGGTCACCCGCTCGTCGGCGACGAGGCGCACCCATTCGCGGGCGTCGAAGTTCGGCAGGTACACCATCTTGCGGCCGGCGTACAGATTCGACATCGCCGCGTTGACGCCGGCGATGTGGTACGGCGGCACGCAGATCAGCGCCGCGTCGTCGGGATCGGCCGAACCGAACTCGACGGTGCCGGTGATATAGCTGGTGAGGTTGGTGTGCGACAGCTCGACCGCCTTCGGCTTCGACGTCGTGCCCGAGGTGAACAGCACGATCGCCACGGCGTCGGGGTCGGCGAACTCCGCTGCCGGTTCCGCGGTGCGCGCCGCCTCGAGGAACTCCTCGGACTCGATCACGCGGTCAGCGGCATCGCCGACGGCGTCGCGATAGCGCTTGTCGACGATCACCAGCGGATCGGGTAGTCGTTCGATCAACTCCTGGACACCGTCGGTGCTCAACCGGTAATTGAGCGGGGTGTACGCGCGTGCGGCGCGCGCCGAAGCGAAGATCAGCAGCGGCTGCATCGCGCCGCCCAGGCCGACGTACACCACGTGCGCGGCGCCCGACGCCGCGATCACCCCCGCACCGCCATCGGCCAGCGCGCTGAGTTCTCCGATCGTCAGTCGGGTGTCCCCGTCCACCAACGCAGCCCGACCGGGGTCGCCCGAGACCGCCATCTCCAACAACAACGAAATGCTCAACGCCCTGCCTTCACTACTCCGAGTACGGCGATCCTAGACCCCGGTCACAGAATCAGCTATATAGTTATAGGCTTACAGGCATCCAAGTCAACGCGCACTCCTGCCGACGGTGGGAACGACATGACGCCTGCCGAAAGGAACGCAATGACCAGCACGCCCGAGATCGCCATCATCGGCGTCGGACTTCACCCCTTCGGACGGTACGAGGATCGGTCGGCGCTGGAAATGGGTGCCGTGGCGATCAGCCGGGCGTTGCGCGACGCCGGCGTCCCGTGGTCGGACGTAGGCAGCCTGTATGCGGGCAGCCTCGAGGTGGCGAACCCGGAGGCCGTGACCGGGCTGGCGGGGATGACCGGAATCCCGGCACGGGCGACGCTGAGCGGCTGCGCTACCGGCAACTCGCTGCTGACCCTGGCCGCCCGTGACGTTCAGCTCGGCGAGGCCGACATCGCCGTCGGCGTCGGGCTCGACAAGCACCCGCGCGGCGCGTTCGGAGCCGACCCGTCGGTCTCGGGATTGCCGCAGTGGTACGGCGATCAGGGCATGTTCCTCACGACGCACTACTTCGGCACCAAGATCATGCGGTACATGCACGACCACGGCATCAGCGAGGAGACACTGGCCCGCGTCGCGGCCAAGAACATGGAGAACGGCGAACTCGCGCCGCATGCCTGGCGCCGCAAGCCCATGAGTATCGACGCGATTCTGAGCTCTCCCGTTGTGAACGCGCCGCTGCGTCAGTACATGTACTGCAATCCCAACGAAGGGGCCGCCGCCGTGGTGGTGTGCCGTGCCGACAAGGCCAAGCAGTACACCGATACCCCGATCTACCTGCGCTCGACCGCGCTTCGGAGTCGACGCGAGGGCGCCTACGAACTGCTGCGGACGTCGATCGAACTGCCGATCAGGCCCGGCACCACGGCCGAGGCCGCGCAGGCCGCCTACGAATTGGCCGGCATCGGCCCCGACGACGTCGACGTCGCACAGTTGCAGGACACCGACTCCGGGTCGGAGGTCATCCACATGGCCGAGACCGGGCTCTGCAAGGACGGTGAGCAGGAGGCACTGCTCGCCGACGGGGCCACCAAGATCGGCGGGCGGCTGCCGATCAACACCGATGGTGGACTCATCGCCAATGGTGAACCGGTTGGGGCCTCGGGACTGCGCCAGGTCTACGAGCTCGTGCAGCAGCTGCGCGGTACCGCCGGTGACCGCCAGGTACCCAATGATCCGCGGGTCGGGCTCGCTCAGCTGTACGGGGCGCCCGGAACCGCCGCCGTCGCCATCCTCTCCAAGTAATCGACGAAGGGGTTCACAGCAGATGACCGACACTCAGGCCGACTCGCGTCCCCGCGCCGAGGTGGATCTCGACCACCACTCGGCTGAGTTTCGCGAGGATCCGCACGGCACCTTCCGCAAGATGCGCGAATCAGGTTGTCCTGTAGCTCATTCCGACCACTACGAGGGCTTCTGGGCGCTGGTCGACTACGCGTCGGTGTTCGAAGCCGCCCGCGACGACGCCCTCTTCAACTCCTTCCCGTCAGTCGGCGTGCCGGCCAGCGAGATGCCTCTACCGATCCTGCCGATCGAGTCAGACCCGCCTGAGACCCAGGAGCTGCGCGAGGTCACTCTGCGGCGGTTCTCGCCGGGTTCGGCGGAGCGGTTTCGCGAGAGCGCCATCGAGATGACCAACGAGGCCATCGACGCGTTCATCGAGCGCGGCGAATGCGACCTCGTCGGCGAGCTCACCACACCACTACCGGCGCGACTCATCCTGCGGCTGCTGAAGTTCGACGAGTCGCGGCACATGGATTGGGTGCGCTGGGTGCACAGCACCGTGCACGACCGCGCCCACGACCCGGAGAAGGCCGGGATCGCCGGCATGGAGATGTTCGGTGAAATCGTCAAGCACATGGAGGAGCGTCGGGCGGAGGGGCTGGGCGACGACCTGTTCAGCGACATCCTGCGTGGCACGCTGAACGGCAAGCCGCTCGACGACGGGCAGATCACCATGTACACGGTGCTGATGATGCTCGGGGGCATGGACACCACCAGCGGGTTCACCGGCAACGTGCTTGCCCGCCTGTGCCGCGACACCGACCTGCGGCAGCAGTTCATCGATGATCCGGGCCTGATCAAGAAGGGCACCGACGAGCTGCTGCGGCTGTATACGCCGACCCTCGGCCTCGCGCGCACGGTGTCTCGCGACGCCGAGTTCCACGGCCAGCCACTTTGTCAGGGCGACCGCGCGATCCTGATGTGGGCCGCGGCCAACCGAGACCCGGCCGTGTTCGAGGATCCCGACAAACTGGACCTGTCGCGCCCGAATGCCAAGAAGCAGATGGCATTCGGGGTCGGCATGCACCGCTGCCTCGGGTCCCATTACGCCAAGATGATGTTCGAGGTGATGATGACCCAGATCCTGAAGCGACTGCCCGACTTCGAGCTGGCGGCGGAACCCGAACTCTTCGAAGACGCAGGTGAGGTGTACGCCGTGCGTAAGCTGCGGGTCAGGTTCACGCCGGGCAAGCGGTTGGGCTGACAACAGCGTGTCCGCGTGTTCGGCTTGACTATTCGGCTGTCGTGATCGGCAACGACGAACAGCTGAAGCTGGGGTCGCTCAATTGGTTAAATGTTTAGATTGTGTGGGCAGAACGGGAGGTGCTCAGTGACTGCTGGCACCATCGCCGGGCTGCTCGACGAGTGCGCCGCCGACAGGCCGCAACGTCCGCTGCTACGTGACGTAGAGGGCCACAGTTTGACGGTGTCAGACGTCGCCGCATTGACGTCGGCCGCAGCGCAATGGCTGTGGGATGCCGGTATACGGCCGGGCATGACGGTTGCCTGGCAGATGCCGGCAACCGTCAATGCGGCAATTGTGATGCTGGGTCTGGCTCGGATGCCCGTCGTCCAGGCGCCGGTGCTCCACCTCTACCGGCTACGAGAGGTCCGTTCGGCTGTGGAGGTCGCGAACGCCGACATCCTGCTGGTCGACGAGTCGACGGCGAGCGATGCGCCGCAAATGCCGACCGTCACGGTGCCACCCGACCTCCTCGCCAGGCTCGAAACCGTGACCGCGACAGCGCACCCGGAGTTCGACGGGCCAGCCCCGACCGACCCGCGCTGGGTGTACTTCACCTCCGGCACCACCGGTCGTCCGAAAGGCGTGCGCCACACTGACGCCACGTTGCTCAGCGCCGCCCGCGGGTACGTCTCCCACCTCGGGGTAGGCAGCCATCCGAAGGAACTCGGCACGATCGCCTTCCCCATCGCGCACGTGGGCGGCATGGTCTACCTCGCCTGCGCGCTGCTCGGCGATTTCCCTGTGCTGCTTGTCCCGAAGGTCACCGCCGAGAATCTGCCCCGGCTGATCGCGGAGCACGAGGTGACGGTCACCGGTGCCAGCACGGCGTTCTATCAGATGCTGAACACGGCCCAAATGAGTGCCCCCACAGCAGATTTGCTGATGCCCTCGCTGCGGATGCTGATCGGCGGAGGCGCCGCATGCCCGCCGGAGGTGCATCGCCAGGTGCGTGAACACCTGCGCGTGCCAGTCGTGCACGCCTACGGCATGACCGAGGCACCGATGATCTGTGTCAGCGAATTCACCGACAGCGAAGAACAACTCGCCAACAGCGCGGGCCGTCCGATCCCTGGATCGGAGGTGCGGATCAGTGCCGGCGGCGAGATCGAACTGCGCGGCGAGAACCTGACCCCGGGATACACCGATCGTGAGCAGTGGCAGCACGCGCGCACCGAGGACGGGTGGTTCCGCAGCGGCGACCGAGGCCACCTACGTCCCGACGGGCGCATCGTGGTCACCGGCCGGACCAAGGACCTGATCATCCGGAAGGGTGAGAACGTCGCGCCGGACGAGCTGGAGAACGAGCTGCTGGCCCATCCCCTCGTCGACGAGATCGCCGTGCTCGGCCAGCCCGACGAGCTGCGCGGTGAATTGGTGTGTGCGGTGGTGCGACGTTCGCCCCGCCACCGCGACGTCACCCTCGACGAGCTGTGCACATTCCTCGATGAGCGTGGACTCATGAAGCAGAAGTGGCCTGAGCGGCTCGTCGTCGTGGACGAATTCCCGCTGACGGGGCTCGGCAAGGTCGCCAAGTCCGAGTTGGCCCGTCAGATCGCAGGAGGAACCTCATGACGGCCTTGGCGCCCGACGAACGTCAGGAACTCGCGCAGTCTGTGCGCTCCGCCTGTGAGCGGATCGCGCCAGAGGAACGGGTCCGGGCCGTCGCCTACGGAGAGGGCGATGCCGCCTCCGGTTTCGACACCGCCCTCTGGGACGTGCTGTGCAACCAGGTCGGGGTGGCAGCCATCGCGCTGCCCGAGCACCTCGGCGGCGCCGGCTACGGCGCGTCCGCGCTGGGCGTGGTCGCCCATGAACTCGGCCGGGCACTGGCGCCGGTGCCGTTCCTCGGCTCCACGGTGCTGGCGACCGGCCTGCTACTCGACTTGGCCGACCGCTACCCCGATGCCGAGAAGCGGCTGGCGCAGCTCATCGAAGGCCGGCGCACCGCGGCCGCAGCCCTCACCGGCGACGGCGGATTGTGGCGCCGATCCGCGGTGACGCTGCGCGCCACGCGTCGCGGCGACGACTGGAGCGTCGACGGCACCGTGCGCCACGTCTTGGGCGGCACCGCCGCCGATGACCTCGTGGTGGTCGCCGCAGCAGACGACGGCGAGCCTGCGGTGTTCCTGCTCGACCCGAAGATCGACAGCGTCGACGTGGAAGCCGAACGAGTGCTCGACGGGACCCGGCCGATGGCCACCATCACCCTGACCGGGGCGGCCGCGATGCGCCTGTCTGGCGACGGCCCCGTCGACGACCTCGTCCAGCGCAACGTCGACGTCGCGCTGGCAGTGCTGTCGGCCGAACAGGTCGGCGCCTGCGAACGGGTCCTCGAACTTGCCACCGCCTATGCCCGCACGCGCGAACAATTCGGCCGTCCCATCGGCAGTTTCCAGGCCATCAAGCACAAGTGTGCGGACATGCTCGTTGATCTGGAGTGGGCACGGTCGGCGTCGCACGCCGCGCTTCAGGCGTTCGACTCTGAGGATGCTGCGATCGCCGGCGAGGCGCAGTGGCGCGCCAGCATGGCGAAGGCGGTGTGCTCGGAATCGCTGCGAAATGCCGTGCGCGCCAATGTGCAGATCCACGGGGGCATTGGTTTCACGTGGGAAGACTCGGCGCATCTCTATTTTCGGCGGGCCCGAACCGACGAGGTGATTTTCGGTGCACCCGCCCAACACTGGGACCGGTTAGCAAACCTGACCAAGCTCAACTGAGTTTGCCCTAGGCGCCAACTACTGAGTCTGCTTGCCCGCGTCACAGGTGGGTGATTAGACTCACATTAAATAACTAAATGTTTTTCTGTTTCTGCTCACAGCCCGAAGCCCTTGAGGAGGCCCCAGTGCCGTTGCAGCCCTGGATGGAGTTGATCTCGGTTGATGATCACCTGATCGAACATCCGAAGGTGTGGAGCGACCGGCTCCCGACGAAGTACTTGGACGTTGGTCCGAAGATCATCGAGTGGGAGCGCCCCGATAACGGGCAGATGTGTCAGGTCTGGGAGTACGAGGGCCGGATCTACCCTTATATCGGGCTCAACGCGGTGGCGGGCAAGAAGCCTGAGGAGTACGGCGTCGAACCGGTGCGCTACGACGACATGATTCCCGGCTGCTATGACCCCAAGGCGCGGGTCGCCGACATGGACATCGACGGCGTGCAGGCGATGACCTGCTTCCCGTCCTTCCCGCGGTTCGCCGGTGCGGTGTTCGCTGAGGGTGAGGACAAGGAACTGGCCCGGCTGTGTTCGGCTGCGTGGAACGACTTTCACCTCGACGAGTGGGCCGCCACGGCGCCCGACCGGTTCATCCCGGTGGCCATGTTGCCGTTCTGGGACGTCGAGGCCAGTGTGGCCGAGATCCATCGCGTCGCGGCCAAGGGCGCCAAGTGTGTGACCTTTCCCGACCTGCCCGACAAGCTGGGATTGCCGTCGGTGCATTCCGATCACTGGGATCCGCTGCTCTCGGCGATGGAGGACACCGGTCTGGTGCTGGCTCAGCACTTCGGTTCCGGTGGTTTCCCGCCGCCGATCGCTCCGGATGCCCCGTTCGCGGTGTTCGTGACGCTGATGGGCACCATGTCGATGACCGCGTTGACCGACTGGTTGTTCAGCCACACGCTCTACCGGCATCCCAAGCTGAAGATCGGCTTGAGTGAGGGCGGCGTCGGTTGGATTCCCTACATCTTGGAGCGCGCCGACAGTGTGTGGCGCAAGCACCGCTTCTACAACAACGTCAACCAGGACCATCCGCCGAGCTACCTGTGGAAGAAGCACTTTCACGGTTGTTTCATCGAGGACGACTTCGGCATGGCGGTCCGCGACCACATCGGGGTCGACCAGATCACCTGGGAATGTGACTACCCGCACTCGGATTCGTACTGGCCGCAGAGCCGTGACCGGGCCGCCCAGGCGCTCAAGGACGTTCCCGACGACGAAGCCCACAAGATCGTCGAACTCAATGCCCGCGCGTTCTACAACTTCCCGCGGGCAGCGTGACTCCCGCCGGTGACGACGTGGAGCGGGTCGAACAGCTCGCCCGCTCGGACTGGACCGACCAGGATTTGCTCACCAAGGACGAGGCGCGCGAGCGCCTCGTCGAAGAGATCGGGCGCACCCGGGCCCGGCTCGACGAAGTGCGGTCCGCCGCGGGCGACCATGCGTCAGCCGATACGGAACTGACGCTGCTGGAGCGCCGGCTCAACGCCATGGAGTCAGTCCGAGAGGAATACAACGACTATCGCGCGGGGAAATGATCCCAACACGTCCCGCGCCAAGGAGCAGTGGTGGCGGCCTCCCCTGATCTCATCGAGGACATCGACGCCCTACGCATGAAGTTTCGTGCGTTCCTCGACAGCGCGCCCAAACCGGCCGGGTTGAGGAACTACGGACCCACGCCCACCGCGGCCGACGTCGAGCCGGGCCGTGCGTGGCACCGCTATCTGGCCGATCACGGCTACACGTGTCTGCATTGGCCGGTCGAATTCGGCGGCGCCGCAGCCACCGTGGCCTACCAGGCTGCCTTCGCCGAGGAGTGCGCCCGAGCGGGAGTGCCCCGTCAGCTGAACATTACGGGCGTAGATCTGGTCGGCCCGGTGTTGATCAAGTTCGGCACCCCAGACCAGAAGGAGCGTTACCTCGAACCGATTCGGCTCGGTGACGCCGTCTGGACACAGCTGTTCTCCGAACCGGGCGCGGGATCGGATCTGGCCGGCGTGCGGACACGAGCCGAGCGCACCGCCGACGGGTGGCGGATCGACGGCCAGAAGGTGTGGAGTTCGGCGGCGGCTTCGGCCGACTACGGGCTCCTGCTGGCCCGCACCGGCCCCGACAAGCACCGCGACTTGTCGATGTTCATTGTCCCGATGGATGCCCCGGGAGTCTCGGTGCGGCCGTTGGTCCAGATGGATGGCGAGAGCAAGTTCAACGAGGTTTTCTTCGACGGTGCCGATCTCAGCGACGATGCACTGATAGGTGAGGTCGGACAAGGCTGGGCCGTGGCGATGGTGACGTTGGGCCGCGAACGCCTGACACTGGGCACCCAAGCCGTGGCGATGTTCCAGCTGCACGAGCGGATGGTCAACGCCGCGCGTGACCATGACCTCCTCGACCCGGTGCTGTCGCGGTCCATGACCCGGTTGTGGACCCGGATGTGGCTCTTGCGCTACACCTGGCAACGTGCGATCGATTCAGGCGATCTCACGTCGTCTGCATTCTCCGTGCTCAAGTTGATGACCTCGGAGACCGATCAGGACCTTGGCGACGTGGCCACCGAGGTGCTCGGCACCGACGCGTGCGTCGACCCGGCCGACTCCGGTGAGGCGGCCGATCTCGTGCACCACATGCTTGTGGGGCGGGCGCAGACGATTCTCGGTGGCACCAGCGAGATTCAGCGCAACATCCTGGGTGAGCGGGTGCTGGGGCTCCCGAAGGAGCCCCGATGAGCGCCTGCGCGAAGAGCAGATCACCACGGTGACAGCGCCTTTGACCGCGGCCACCCTGTCGGGTGCGCTGCGGCAGGCGGTGCGTCCGGGAACGACCGTGGCCCTCGGCGACGGCGTCGGTGCACTGTCCTGTCTCGACGACGGCTCATCGATGGGCACGGCACTCAGCGGTGTAGCGCGCGAGGTGGGTTCGGTGCGACTCGTGCTCGGCTGGCTGCCCGGCCCGGTCGCCGGCCTCGAGGCCGACGCATTCGGCGAGGTGGCCGCCTTGATGCCCGGGTGGGGCGTCCGTGACCTACTACGAACCCCGACAGCACGTTTCATACCCACCCGACTCTCGGCCATCGGCGCTCTACTCGCCGGGGTCCTGCGGCCCGACCTGCTCATCACGCGGGTCGTCGAACGCGGTGGCGAACTGCATTTCGCTACCGAAGTGTCCTGGCAGCGTGAACTCGTTCAGGCCGGAGTGCCGGTACTGGGGATCGTCGACGGCGTGGCGCCGATGGCCAGCGCTCTGCCTGCGCTGGACCCCGCTCAAGTGACGGTGGTCGGGCGCAGCGCCGACGGTCCGATGCGATTGGCGCCCAAGGCGCCCGAAGCGGTGCACGACGCTCTCGCCGACTCCGTGCTGCGGTTCGTCCCGGAGGGAGCCCGGCTGCAGTACGGGCCAGGCCAACTGGGCACGGCGCTGTTGAACCGCGCAGCAGTGCCGCTGCAGATCGACACCGGGCTGCTCACCGACGCCGTCGTCGGCCTCGAACGGCGCGGACTGTTGGCCGCGATGCCGTCCGCGACGTATCTGATGGGCAGCGACGTCTTGTACGACTGGGCGGACGGCAAGCCCATCCTGCGCGGCATCGAGTACACCCATGACTTCGTCCGACTTGCCTCTGGCGCACCGTTCGTCGCCGTCAACACCGCCATCGAGCTCGACCCGTACGGCCAGATCAACGTCGAAGGCGTCGGCGAGAAAGTCGTCGGCGGAATCGGTGGACACCCGGACTACTGCGCCGCAGGCGCAATGAGCCGCGGCGGGTTGTCCATCATCGCCGTGCCGTCTTCGACGAACGGCCGCTCACCCCTGGTGGAGCGACTGAGCCGTCCGGCGTCGACCCCCGCCCACGACGTCGACGTGATCGTCACCGAATCCGGTCACGCCGACCTGCGGGGCGCCGACTGGTCGCGGCGACGGCACCTTATCACCGAATTGTTCTCGAAATGAAGGAGTTAACGAGCGATGCCTGAAGGCCCTCTGACCGGCAAGGTCGTGCTCGTCACCGGAGGCGGACGCGGCATCGGCCGCGGCCATTGCCTCGAGCTGGCCCGCCAAGGCGCGGCCGTCGTCGTGAACGACCCCGGTGTTGGCCGGGACGGCTCCAGCGGTGACGGAGCAGGTCCCGCTGCAGACGTCGTCGCCGAGATCGAATCGGCGGGCGGCAAGGCCATCGCGCATACCGGTTCGGTGTCCTCGTGGGACGACGTGGCCGACATGGTGTCCACCGCCGTCGACACGTTCGGGTCCCTGACTGGTGTGGTCAACAATGCCGGCATCCTGCGCGACTCCATGGTCGCCGCGTCCACCGAGGCCGACTGGGACAGCGTCATCGCTGTGCATCTCAAGGGCACGTTCGCGGTCACCCGTCATGCCTGTGAATACTGGCGGGCGCAATTCAAGGCGGGCAACCTGATCGACGCGCACATCGTCAACACGGTGTCGGGTGCGGGCTTGTGGGGCAATGTCGGGCAGAGCGCCTACGGCGCGGCGAAGGCCGCCATCGCCAACCTGACCATCGTCACCGCGATGGAAGCTCAGCGTTACGGCGTTGCGGTCAACGCGATCTCGCCGCTGGCGATGTCACGGATGACCCAGGAGGTGTTCGGCAGCCGCGCTGACGACCCCGCGCTGGATCCCGCTCGCAGCTCCCCGGTTGTCGCCTGGCTCCAGTCCGCGCAGTCATCGTGGCTCACCGGCCAGATCCTGCGCATCAACGGTGACAAGCTCACCCGAATCCACGGCTTCACCGAGGCACCCGGCGCCTACCACGCCAAAGACGGTAATTCCCTTGCATTCTCCGAGATCGGTCAGGCCGTCAGCTGGCTCTACGGCACCTCGCCGCGGGGACTGGCCGGGCCGCTACCCGCTGACTAGTGTTGCGCAGACCCCGTCTCCATCGACGGTAAGCAAGCGCGGCCGGAGTCGATGGCGTGACGCCGTTGCGCGGACCTCCTGTCAGGCAATGACAGCAGTTCTCGGACCGGCTGATCGTCGAGTTTCGCGTGACGTCCGTACGGCGCGGGCTCGCGTTCCGGAATCCACAGCGCCAACACGATTGCGCTCACCACGGTCGCCGCAGCCAGAACCAAAGCGGCCTGACTGTGACCGTGAGTGAAGGCAGCCTTTGCCGCCGCGGCGAGTGGTTGCGCTGCAGGTCCCCCGAGAGCCCGCAGGCCCGCGCCGAACTCGGCGACTTCGACCTGACGCTGGGGCTGGCGCAACTCCTGGGACCGCTACTGTTCGGCCGTCTGACCGGTGTCCGCGCCATCGGCCGCGACGACTGCATCCGGATTGTCGACGACTTCTTCATCGCCCACCAGCCGGCCTAGGGCGCCCCGCCGTCGGCGAAGATGGTCTGTCCGGTGACGAACGCGCAGACATCGGACAGCAGGAAGGCGATCAGCGCGCCGATCTCGTCGGGCTGCCCGGGTCGGGCGAGCGCGGCATCGAAACCGAAGTCCTCGACGAGCGCTCGCTCGAGGGCCTCTTCGTGCGGATAGCCCTTGCTCTCCGCGACGTATCCACGGATGGCGTGCAACGCATCGGTCTCCACGGCCCCGGGCGCCACGCTGTTGGCCCGGATGCCTGCGTGGCCATGCGTGCGCGCGATGCCGCGGGTGAACGTGGCGACCGCGGCCTTGAGGCTGGCGTAGGGTAGCCGCGGTTCGTGCGGTGCGCGCACCGAGTAGGCCGCGGTGGTCACGATCGCGCCCTTGGTGGCGGTCAGATGGGGCAGCGCCGCCTGTACGCTGCGGGTCGTCGCCAGCAGCACGTCGTGAAACGCTGTGTCCCAGGCGTCGTCGTCGGAGTCGATAGGCATCATGCCCGCGGTGCCCATGGTGATGGCGATGCCGTCCAGCCTGCCCAGGATGCGGGCGGCTTCGTCGACGGCGGCGACCGCCTGGCCAGGCCGGCTCACGTCGTAGGACAACCCGTGGGCCGAGACGGCGCCGGCTTCGGCGACTTGTTGTGCGGCCTTCTCGGCGCGATCCGCGTCTCGCCCCACGACCACGACCGACGCACCCTCGCGAGCGAGCGCGCGGGCTGCCGCCAGTCCCATCCCCGCCGACCCGCCGACGACGACGTAGCCCTTTCCCGTCATTGCAAGATCCACGTCAACTCCCCGATCTGGTGAAGAAACTCAGTGGCCGTTCGACGAACTCGAACACCACGCCGTCGGGTGAGCGCAGGAAGGCGATGTGCAGCCCTTCGATCTTGGTCCCCGGCAACGGGCACCACACCGGATCACCCATGCGCTCAACCGAGTCGGGCACCTGCGCCAGCGCGTCATGCACGTTTTCCACCCGGAGCGCGCAGCGGTAGAGACCCTGGCGGTTGCCGCCCCACGGCACCGGTACAGCCGCGGTGTCGGGGTGCTGCACCACCACCAGTTTGAACTGACGACCGTCCTCGGCAAGAGCGTAACACGCTACCACGCAATCGTTTTCGCCGGAAGCGCCAGGACTCAGCTGCGCTCCCGCGACCGACTGCGTGCTCGGCGCGGCGAGTTCCTCGAACCCGATGTCGGTGAGGAACTCACCGGTTGCGGCTGCGTCGATCGCCGCGATCCGGATGCCGTCGAACAGCGCGCCCCCTGATGAGTCGGCATCGGGAGGCAACGCGGTCAACTCGATCACGACCCCGTCGGGATCGAGCGCGAGCACAGACTTCCCGCCGCCCATCAGACCGTCGACGGGATCGCCGACTTCCAGACCGCCCCGGCGCAATGCGGCCGCCGCTGCATCGACATCGGCAACCGCCAACTGCAGTCCACGGATACCGGGTCGCACGGGATCGGCACTCGGGTCACGGCTCAGTGGAGGCGAGTGATACTCGATGGCCTCCAGCGCGCAACCACCCCGCCCACCGCGGGCATCATAGAGAAACGCGGTGGCACAGTAGGTTTCACCGTCTAATCCCAAAATCGATCCGTCGGTGGCCACTTCCGGATCGGTGCGCATCCGCGCCGTCAGGCCAAGCACGTCACCATAGACGCGCTCGGTGGCGTCGAGCGCGGCACAGTTGAGGTTGACATGCAGGAAGCGCCGGGCGAGTTGCTCGGATCCCACTACAGGACGACCGAGTTGATCTTGAACTCGATGATCTGATCCTCCGTGAAGCCGAGCTCGGTCAACACTGCATCGGTGTGCTCGCCATGCCCTGGGGCGCAGGTGAGATCCAGCGGCGTCTCATCGAATTGCACAGGGCTTGCCGCCAGCGCGAACTCGTTGTCGTTCGCATCGGTCACCCTGGGCAGGTATCCGTTGGCGACGGCCTGTGGGTCACTGTGCACCTCGTGCGCGGTGTGCATGACGTCCCACACCCCGTCGAATCCCTGGAAGGCCTTCTCCCAATGGGAGAGATCCTCGGACTCGAAGGCCGAACGCAACTCAGCGATGCACTCCTTGCGATTGCCGAATCGTACTGCCGCAGAAGCGAACCGTTCGTCATCGATCAGGTCGGTGCGGCCCAGTCGGGTGCAGAAGTCCGCCCAGAAGCGGTCGGCCTGCAGCAGCACGAACGCGATGAATCGGTTGTCGCGGGTCTTGTAGATGCTGGCCACCGGGTTGGGCATCTCGTCGAGGTTGAACTTCGGAATGTCCTGACCGGTCACCCCTGATCCGACGATGTCCGGACCGAGCTGCCAGATCGCGGCGTTGAGAAGCGACACGTCGACCACCGACGGCTCGCCGGTGCGCTCGCGCTTCACCAGTGCCGCCGCGATGCCACCCGCGATCGCCAAGCCGCCGTAGGAATCGCCGAACGCGGGACGCTGGATCGGCGGGTACGAACCGTCGCCGGCCGAGTAGGCGTCGCCGATGCCGCCGCGTGCCCAGTACGCCGCCAGGTCGAAACCACCCTGAGCGGCCAGATCGCCCTTGATGCCGTAACCGTGGCCGCGTGCGTAAATGATCTTCGGGTTGCGTGCCCGGACCTGTTCGACATCGATGCCCATCCGCTGCCGGGAGTCCGGCAACAGGTTGGTGACGAACACGTCGGCGGTCTCGATCAGCTTCATCAACAGCTCCAGCCCTTCGGGGGTGGAGGTGTCCAGGCCGATGCTGCGCTTGCCGCGGTTGGGCTGCTCGATGAAGTGGTTCACTCCCCCTGCGCCGGTGACGATCCCGGAGCTGATCAGGCCACGCTGCGGATCACCGGTTTCGGGGTGCTCGACTTTGATGACGTCGGCGCCCCAGTCAGCCAGCACAGCGCCAGCCGCGGGGACGAACGTCCACGCCGCCAGCTCGACGACGCGGATTCCACTGAGAATGTCGGACATTGGTTCCTTTGCTTGGTGATCGGGTTAATACGCGATGACTTTGGTCTGCAGGTGCTGCTCGAAGCCCTCGACCCCGTTCTGCCTGCCGATGCCGCTCATCTTGTATCCGCCGAACGGAGCGTCGGCGCCGTAGAAGATCGCGTTGTTGACGTTCACCGATCCGGTGCGGATGCGCCGCGCAACTGCCATCGCCCGCTCCGGGTCGCCAAGCACGGTGCCGGCAAGCCCGTAGATCGAGTTGTTGGCCATCTCGACGGCACCGTCGTCGCTGCCGTCGTACGGGGTGATCGTGATGACCGGGCCGAAGATCTCCTCCTGGAAGACGCGATGATCGGGGCGGACGTCAGCGAGGATCGTTGGGGCGACGAAGTATCCGCGGTCCAGGCCCTCGGGTTTACCGCCGCCTACTGTCACCCGGGCACCCTGCTCCTTTGCGATCCGTATGTAGTCCAGCACGCGGTCACGCTGTTTGGCCGAGATGAGCGGGCCGCAGAAGTTGGCCGGATCGGCGGGGTCACCGATGGTGACCGAGGCGAACGTCGTGGTGGCCAGTTCGACGGCTTCGTCGTAGCGCGCGCGGGGCACCAGCATGCGGGTCGTCAGCGCACAGCCCTGACCGGAGTGCATGAGCGCGCCGATACACCCGGGGACGGTCGTGGCCAGGTCGGCGTCCTCGAGCAGCAGGTACACCGATTTGCCGCCCAACTCCATCAGGTTGCGCTTCATGGTGGCAGCAGACAGCCTGCCGATGAGTTCGCCGACCGCGGTGGACCCGGTGAAGGAGATCATGTCTACCCGCGGGTCCGTCACCAGACGCTGCGCGACGTCGTTGTCCGATGCGGTGACGACATTGACCACACCCGCTGGGATGTCGGTCTTTTCGGCGATGACGCGGCCCCATCGAAGCGCAGTCCACGGTGTCTCGATAGGCGCCTTGAGCACCATCGTGTTGCCGGTGGCCAGAATCTGGCCCACCTTGTTGGCGATGATCTCGATCGGGAAGTTCCACGGCGTGATCGCGCCGACGACACCCATCGCCTCCTTGACCACGACACGGTTGTAGGGCACTCCCATCAGGGCGGCCTCGTCGAGTTGCCGCTCCCAGGCGAACTCGGAGATGTACTGGGCAGGCCAGCGGATCCCATCGGCCAGTGGCCACTCCAACTGAGCTATATAGGTCATGCCCAGGGGAGCCCCCGCCTCGGCGATCACCTCGGCCCGCATGTCCTCCTTTTCCTGCTGGAGTGCGTCGTGCAACTGCATCAGGCAGTGCTGCCGGAACTCCCGGTTGGTCGCCCAGTCGGTGGTGTCGAAGGCACGCCTGGCGGCGGCGATGGCCTCATCGATGTCCCCGGCGCCGGCGTCGGCGGTGACGCCGAGCACCTCCTCGGTGGCGGGGTTGACGTTGTCGGCCGTCCGACCGCCTGCAGCGTCGCGCAGCTGCCCGTCGATGAGTAGGCGGGTCTCGGGGTTGAAGTTGACGGTGGCGGCGGCAATCGGTGAAGCCGTCATTGGCAGTCCCTCTCACAGAAGTGGCGGTGTGGACTATTGTACCCACTTATAGATAACTGTTTAGCTGATTCGGTCGTAGCTGCCGGATCTGGCCTTCATGAAGGGGGGGAATGGGTTGTCCGCCCCTGTCGACAATGCCGTAGTCGAGTACGTCGCGCATGTCGCCCTGTACCGCCAGGAATTCCGCCGGTATCTGCGCGAGCTGGAGGTCGCCGACCAGTGGCGCACCGCCGTGTTCTCCAGCGCCGAGGACGGCCTGGCCCACGACGCCACGATGATGGCCCGCCTGCATGCCGACGGCTGGAACCGGTACGGCTGGCCCGAAGCGGCAGGCGGCCTCGGTGGCAACGAGATCCATCGCGCCGTGTACTACGAGGAACTCGGGCACGCGATGCTGCCGATCCCAGCCCAGCAGTGGACGCTGGAGACACTGGGCCCCGCCCTGATCCGGTTTGCACCGGACCTGGCCGCGACCTACATGCCGGGCTATCTCAGCGGCGCCGAGTGGTGGGGGCAGAGCTTCTCCGAGCCGGAGTCCGGCAGCGACCTGGCCACTCTGCGCACCCGCGCCGTCGACGACGGGGCAGGCGGGTTCGTCGTCAACGGTCAGAAGATCTGGACCAGCCAGGGACCGACGGCCAAACGCCTGCTTGCCCTCGTGCGCACCGGTACGCCCGAGAGTCGCCACCGAGGCCTGACCATGATGATGATCGACGCCGACGCGCCGGGTGTCACCATCCGGCCGATTGCGCTGGCCAGCGGGCGCCGTGAGCTGGCCGAGGTGTTCTTCGACGATGTGCGGGTCGACCGCGAGCGCGTGGTCGGCGACGTCGACGGCGGCTGGGCTGTCGCGATGCATCTCATGCAGTACGAACGCGGCATGTACGGCTACGCGGTGCTCAACAAGGTCCTCGTCGAGCTCGGCAGGTTGCGAGAGGACATGGTGACCGCGGGTACGCCCCCTGCACAGCGTCAACGCTTCGCCGGTGTCTACGTCGACGTCGTGGCCGCACAGGCCCGAACCGCGACCACCGTCCGTCGACTGGCCGCTGGCGAGGCGGTCGGTGCGGACAGCAGCATCGACAAATTGCTCTTCGGCCGTGCCGAGAAAAAGGCGAACGACCTGATCCTCGAGATCACCAGGGAACAGATGATCGCCGGAGCGGCGACATCCGGCTCGGCCACCGGTCGGGGCGGCGCAGCGCTTGACACCGCGCGGGCCGAGTGGTGGTACTCGCGGGCTGCGACCGTGATGGGCGGCACCGCAGAAGTGCAACGCGGCATCATCGCCGACCACATCCTCGGGTTGCCGAAGGAAAGCAGAGGGCAGCGGAAGTGACCGACGAAACATGGCCCATGGTGGAGGAGGCCGTTTTCCGCCTCTTCGAGGAACTGGCAGGCAAGGTCGGCGACGATCAGCAGCACGTGGCGATCGGACCGCGGCTGGCCGAGCTGGGCTGGTCGGACATCGAGTCGGAATACCCGGTCGAGGCATGCGAGCTGCTGTTCCGCGCGCAGGGCCGGACGCTCGCCCACACCGACTGCCTCGACCGCGTGATGCTCGCCGAGCTGGGCAGCCTTCTGGACGGACCCGCCGACCACGTCCTGCTCCCGGCATTGAACCCTGGCTATGTCCCCGGTTCCGACGATGCCCGGGTGTCGGGCATCGTCCTCGGGCCGCTCGAGGGTCGGCTCGTGGTGCCGGTGTCCGGCGCCATGGGAACGGTGTCGGTGGGCGTCGTGGAGGCCACCCGGCTCGAGGGCCGGCGCCTGGATACCTTTGATCCGTCGGCGTTCTGGACCCAGGTGAGCGGGCCGTTCGACGCCCCTCTGGTCGAGGCATCGACCGAATGGAACCGGGCGATCGGTGCGGCGCATCGCGCACTCGCCACCGAATTGGTGGCACTTGCCGAGCGGGCGTTGCACATCGCGGTCGAGCACGTCAGCGTCCGGGTGCAGTTCGGCGCCCCGATCGGGTCGTTGCAGTCACCTCGTCACGCCCTGGCCGATGCGGCCGCGGAACTCGAAGGCGCACGCGCCCTGCTGGGCGAATCATGGCGATTCGGCGGCCGGCTGTCGGCGCTTACCGCGAAGGCCGCCGCGGGACGGGCACACCGGGCGGTCAGCGATGTGGCGCTTCAGGTGTGCGGGGCGATCGGCCTGACCGCCGAGCACGATCTGCACCGCTTTGTCACGCGCGGTTTCCAGGTCGACGCCCTGTGCGGGTCGCACGATCAGCTCGAGGCGCTGCTCGGTGAGCGACTCTTCGACATCTACGCTCCCGGCCGCGCGTTGCCGGCCATCGTCTCCTGGACCAAGTAAAGGACGGTCATGCGCCGCAACATCTTTGACGAAATTCACGACGATTTCCGGGCCACCGCCCGGGAGTTCTTCGAACGCGTTTGCGTGCCGAACATCGAGAAGTGGGAACGCGACGGCAAGGTCAGCCGCGAAGCGTGGCTGGCCGCGGGCGAGCACGGTCTGATCGGCTGGGAGTTCGACGAGCGATACGGCGGCCTCGGCGTCAAGGACTTCCGGTTCAACCAGATCATCTCCGAGGAGATGTTCGCCACCGGCTCGGTAGGCATCGGCCTCGGCGTGCAGAACGACATTCTGATGCCCTACCTGCAGAACCTCACCACCGACGAGCAGAAGGAGCGCTGGCTGCCCGGCTTCGTCAGAGGGGAACTGATCGGTTCCATCGCGATGTCCGAGCCCGCTGCCGGGTCGGACCTGGCCGGCATCAAGACCACGGCGCGCGACGAAGGTGACCACTGGGTGGTCAACGGTCAGAAGACATTCATCAGCAACGGTCTACTCTCCAAACTGGTGCTCACCGCTGTGAAGACCGATCCAACGGCGCGACACAAGGGCATCAGCCTGCTGATGATCGAGGACGGCATGGAGGGGTTCACCCGTGGCCGCAAGCTCGACAAGATCGGCCAGTACTCCGCCGACACTGCCGAGCTTTTCTTCGAGGACGTCAAGGTACCCAAGGAGAACCTGGTCGGAGAGCTGAACCGCGGCTTTTACCATCTGGTCTCCAACCTGCCCAGCGAGCGCGTCGGTGTGGCCTGTTACGCGCTGCCCGCCGCCCGCCGGGCGCTGGATCTGACCAAAGCGTATGCACTGGAACGCACCGCGTTCGGACAGCCCATCGGAAAATTCCAGGTCAACCGCCACTTCCTCGCCGAGATGCAGACCAAGCTGGATGCCGCCCAGACCTATCTGGATCAATGCGTACTCTCGGTCAACGACGGCACCCTCTCCGATCAGGACGCCGCCGGGCTGAAGTGGTGGACCTCCGAGGTCCAATGGGAAATCATCGACCGCTGCCTGCAGTTGCACGGCGGCTACGGCTACATCAACGAATACGAAGTGGCCCGGCTATGGCGGGATTCGCGAGTCCAGCGGCTCTATGCGGGCACCACGGAAATCATGAAGGACCTCATGGGCCGGGCGATGGGATACTAGGCATGACCTTGGTCACTGGCGGGTCGTCAATGCGCGGCTCTACCCAGAGATTCGATTAACCTGCCAAATAGTTAGTTGTTTTCTGTATTTATACGTCGGGGAGGTTGTCATGGAGGTCACCAGTCTTCGCGAACCGAAGATGGCCGATCGGGTGGCCACAGTGCTGCGCCGGATGTTCATCAGGGGTGAGATTCCCGAGGGCACCATGCTTCCGCCTGAATCGGAACTTATGGAACGCTTCGGGGTGTCGCGGCCCACATTGCGCGAGGCATTTCGGGTGCTCGAGTCCGAATCGCTCATCCAGGTACAGCGCGGGGTGCGTGGCGGAGCTCGCGTCACCCGTCCGCGGCGCGAAACGCTGGCGCGCTATGCCGGCTTGATCCTGGAGTACGAGGGCGTCACCGTGAAGGACGTGTACGACGCCCGGGTGACACTCGAGGTTCCCATGGTCGAGCAGCTCGCCAAGGACCGCAATCCGAAGGTGATTGCCGAACTGGAGCAGATCGTGGATCGCGAGTCCCAATTGAAACCCGGCAGCGACGCGGTCGATCAGCTCACCGACTTCCACGCTGCGATGGCGCGGTTGTCCGGCAACAGCACACTGCAGATCGTGAGCGACATGTTGCATCACATCATCGAAAAGGCGAATCGCTCGCTGCAGCCCACTGCCGGTGCGCGCGCCGAGCAGGCGGTCCGCCGGTCGGCCAAGACTCACCGGATGGTGTTGGACATGATCAAGGCCGGCGACGCCGAGAACGCCGGCGAGCTCTGGAAGCGGCACCTGCAGAAGGCAGAGGAGTTCGTGCTGTCCGGCTCCGAAATGTCCACTGTCGTCGATCTTCTCGAATGAGAAGCGTGGACGAACGGGTAAACGAGCACGATCTCGAGACGCCTGACTCGATTCAGGTTCGCTTCGACATCACCTACCTCGAAGCCGACCCCGCCGCCGCGACCGCGACGATGTCGATGCCGATGTGGCAGTACCGAAATCCGTTCACCGGCGCGCCATCGTTGGGGCCGTTGGCGATCTTGGTCGACGCAGCTGCTGGAATCGTCAACCACTACCGTCGGCGGCCCTGCCAGTGGACGGTGTCCAGCGAGTTGTCGATAGACCTCAGCCTCGGCGACGTCCGGGACCTGGATGGTCCCGTGCTGGCCACCGCCCATGCGTTCGGACCGTTGGGTGCCACATCGCTGGGGATCTGCACACTGACCTACGACGGGGTTGTTATCGGCGGCGGCACGGTGCGCTCATTCTTCATCGACGCGGATGTCGGTGTCTCCAAGTGGCCGGCGGAAACCCTGGACCTGTCGCCCCAGACGTCGATTGCAGACCGGATGGCAGTTCACGTTGGGCCGGAGGCCGATGGCCATGTCCTGGTGCAACGTATCGACCCGAATTTGAACAATGACATCGATATCGTGCACGGCGGGGTAGCGGCGGCCGGCCTGGAATTCGCGGCGTCGGCGGCGATCAACCACGGTCTACCCGACGCCCCTTTGCGGACCGCTTCGCTCCGGGTCAACTTTCTGCGGCCCTTCTTCGCCGGAGCGAACTCTCGCTACGAGGGCACGCCGATGCGCGTCGGCCGCAACTCCGCAGTGGGCGACGCGAAGGCCATCGGCGACGACGGCAAGGTCGCGCTCACCGCGCGCCTGACCGCCTACCGCTGAGCACCGCGTCAATTCTGCCCGCCTCGTTGACGGCCCGCAGGCCGACGGTGCAGAACGCAAATGGCGCGTCGCCCGCGTGGACCCATTGGGAGTGATGAGTCACATCCTAAGTCCAAGAACACGTTCCGGCGTCAACGCGGTATTAGACGTGACCGGAGTGCGCGTCGCTGGGCGCGACCGCCGGGACAGGGGTTTCCTGGTGGCCCCGGCTCGGGAATCTACTCACCGATGGGCAGTTGTGCCGCCGGAGCAAGGCCCATGGCGACGATGGCAGCCCGCAACTTCATGGCCCTCACTTCTTGGAGCGTGCGCGGAAGGCCGCCACCCGTTCCTTGAACTCGGGTGTCGAGAACGAGGTCAACTCTTCTGCGAGCGCGTACTCCAACACACCCTGCGCAGCGCGGGCCAGGTGCATGTTGAGCGCCACCTTCGATGACCGAAGCGCCTGCGGGGGCAACGCAGCGAACCGCTCGCCCAGTGCCAATGCTTCGTCGAGCACGGCGTCGTCGGGGACGACCTTGGTGACCAGGTTCAGCTTCTCCGCAATGGATGCGGTGATTCGATCGCCCAGCAGGACGTACTCCTTGGCCTTCATCATGCCGATCAGCAGAGGAAGCATCGCCGCGCCACCGTCGCCCGCCGTGAGCCCGACCGCGACGTGTGGGTCGGCCAGGTAGCTGTTCTCCCCCATCACCAACAGGTCGCTCAGGAGGGCGATCGAGCAACCCAGGCCCACAGCGGGTCCGTTGACCGCGGACACCAGTGGTTTGGGGAAGTTGATGACCTCGAGAAAAACCGTTCGGGCCTCGTGGATTTGGAACGTACGCGCCACCTCGTCCTCGATCAGGCGACCGAACATCACCATGTCACCGCCTGCCGAGAAGGCCTTGCCCACCCCGGTGGTCACGACGGCTTTCACATCGGTGTCGGCGTCGAGCACCTTCCAGATGGTGGCGAACGCGTGATGCACCTCTTCGGTGACGGCGTTGAGCGCTTCGGGGCGGTTGATGCTGACAACGTGGACATTGCCGCGCTTCTCCACCAGCAACCAGGGGGCGAACTGCTCGTAGCCGGCCAGGGTAGCGATCTCTGAAGTCGTCATGTGATGTCCCGTCAGGTCTTGTCGATGGAAAGGATGGTGACCGCCGACACCGCGGTCGGCCCACCGATGTTGTGTGCCAAGGCTACTCGCGCCCCGTCGACTTGGTTCTCGGCCTCACCGCGAAGTTGATTGAACAGTTCGTAGCACTGTGCCACGCCTGTGGCACCCGGGGGGTGCCCCTTGGCCTTCAATCCCCCACTCGGGTTGACTGGCATCGAGCCACCGACGTAGTGCTCGCGGCCCTCGACGAGCTTGTAAGCCTCGTACCTGTTGGCGAACCCGAGATCCTCATAGCTGATCAGCTCAACCCCGGTGAAGCAGTCGTGCACCTCCGCGACGTCGATGTCGCGGGGTGTCACACCGGCCATCTTCATGGCGGCCTTGGCTGCCCGCACCGTCGGCGGGAAGCTGGTCATGTCGTTCTTGTGCTGGTGCATCACCCTGTCCATACCGAGCCCGACACCACGCACCCACACCGGTCGATCGGTATAGCGGTCCACGACGTCCTCGGCAGCCAGGATGACGGCGGCAGCGCCGTCACTCTGAGGTGTGCAGTCGTAGAGTCCGAACGGCTCCACCACGACCGGCGCCGCCAGCGCCTGCTCCACGGTGATCTCGTAACGCAGTTGGGCTTTGGGATTTTTCAACGCGTGGAAATGGTTCTTCACCGCCACCATGGCCATATGCTCCTTGGTGGCCGGTGACTCGTGCAGATACCGCATCACGTGCAGTGCGAAGTTCGCCGGCGCGACGAGCCCGAGCGGATAGTCCCATGCGTTGTCGCGGGTCATCGCCGCCCAGTCCCAGAACGTGGTGTTCGAGGCGGTTTCACGAACTTTGTCCGCTCCGACGACGAGCACCACGTCGTACATGCCCGACGCGATCGCCATCGTTCCATTGCGAATTGCGTCGTTGCCTGTGGCGCAGGCATTTTCGATTCGGGTGACCGGGATGTCAGTGAGATCGAGGGTGTCGGCGAGGATCCCCGACGGAAAGCCGTCAGTGGTGGACAGCTCGCCGAACCAAGCCGCCTCGATGTCGGCCTTCTCGATGCCCTTGTCCACCCCGGAGACGGCTTCGGCGTATGCCATCGGCACCAGGTCCTTGATGCCGAGTTCGAAGTGTTCGGCGAAGGGCGTCATCCCCGCGCCGACGATCGCGACGTTTCTCATGCGTGCGCTCCTTCCAAGGTGCGCCCCGGCCAGAACATGTAGCCGTAGTCGGGGATGCCGGCACGAACGGCGATTCTGCGCAGGACGATCGATCCTGGTTGCCCGATCGTCGCCTCGCCCGCGGGTACGCCGGTCACCTTGAGGAGCACCCGGACCGGACTGTCGTCGAGCTGTACCACCGCCAGCGAGTACGGGCTGGGCAGGTCGGGGACTGGGATGCGCACCGTGGTGTGCGTGTACACCGTGCCCGTGCGCGGCAAAGACTCGAGCCGGTACTCGGTGGCCAGGTGTCCGGAGTTGTCCACCCTCAGCCGCGGCGGAAACTGCGGCGCGGCGTCGATGCCAGGCCGCTCGTCGAAAACCGCTGCTTCCCAGCGGATTTTCGGCTCGAAGGCCCGCGCGTAGGCGGGCATCGAGATCGGGATGCCGATGCCTTCGGCGGTGCGGGTCTTCGGCAACTCCTGTGCTGGGTACTCGTCCCTCGAGAGCCGCGGTGGCTCATCCCCGAGTACGAGCTCAGCCGCGCTGATGCTGGACTGTTCGACGGCGAGCACCAACCCTCCCGCGCCGGACTCGATCGCGGCGGCGAGGACACGCACGACGGCCGCTGCGGAGACGCTCGTCTCACCGACGGCCGCCGACGTATCGAAGCCGCTCTTGAGTTGCGCCAGCGGCACCCCTGCCACCGCGGCGAGCACGGGCGTTCCGGTGAGGCCGAGGCGGTCGAGCGTCGAGCGCAATCCGACCTCCCGTTGCAGCCTGGGATCGGGGTACGCGTGCCGGGTACCGTCCTCGCCACGTGCCATCAACGGCAGGCTGCGGGTCTGACGCGCGATCGGGTTGACGGCGACACCACCGCCGCCGGTCAGGACCGCACCCGCACCCGCGGCTGCGTCGTTGTCGTCGGCGGCGACCACCAGGGTGCCCTCTGGGGCACCGACGATCTGATCCAGGACGGCGGGCGCGCAGCCGAGAACCTCGGTGACGGGCGTCGCGGCCGGCAGCGACAGCGCGGCCAGCAGCACCGCGCCGTTACCCCCTTCGAGGAGGGGGAAGTCGCGCGACACCAGCACCACGCGTTTCGCGGTCGCGTCGGGATCGGCGGCGCGTCCCGCGGCGACCGCCATGGTCAGCGCGTCCTCATCGGACCCTTTCACCCGTCGATCCCGCACGGTCCACGGCGGCAGATAGGTGCCGATGGAGCCGATCTGAGTCATCGAGCCTCGCTTTGGTCATGGGCGTGTGACGCCGCTCAAATAATGAGCTATATAGTTATAGCATTCAAGCGCGCGGCCGAGCGAAAGCGGAAGGGTCAACCACACTGTGAACAGTCCGGATCCCCGAACCCTGCGGGATCGCGTCGTCGTGGTGACCGGCGCCAGCCGCGGCATCGGCGCCGCTATCGCTGTCCGAGCGGCCCGAGACGGCGCGGCCGTTGCGCTGCTGGCCAAGACCGAAACCCCCAACCCCAAGATCGCGGGCACCCTCGCAGAGACGGCGGACGCCGTGCAACGTGCGGGCGGTCGGGCTCTGTCGGTAGCGTGTGACGTGCGTGACGCGGACGCGGTGGCGGCGGCGATCGCCTCGGCTGCCGACACGTTCGGCGGCATCGATGTCGTGATCAACAACGCGGGCGCGCTCGATCTGCGGTCGACCGAGACGTTGCCGCCGAAGAACCTGCGCCGACTTCTGGGGGTCAATGTCGAGGGTCCGTACGCGGTTGTGCACGCCGCGCTGTCCCACCTCCGCAGGTCGGCGAATGCGCACATCGTCAACGTCGCTCCCCCACTGGACATGAACCCCAGGTGGGTGGGTGCCCACGTCGGCCACACCGTCGGCAAGTACGCCGAAAGCCTGCTCACCCTCGGCTGGGCCGAGGAATTCGCCTCTGTGCCCATCGCCGTGAATTCGGTGTGGCCGGCCACCACCGTCGCCAGCACGGGGATGGTGGTCGCGATGGGCGAGGCCGTCGTGCGCGCGCAGGCCCGCAGCCCGCAGATCATGGCCGATGCGGTGCACGCCCTGGTTACCCGGCCCGCAGCGGCCTGCACTGGCCACTTCTACACCGACGAGGGCATCCTGCGCGAGGAGGGCGTTCACGATTTGTCGGAATACCGATTGGCCGCAAGCGAAGAGGACCTGACGCCCAACTTCTACCTTCCGTCAGCCACGTTGCCGACCATCTAGGAGACATCGCTTGAATGCGTTCGATGCGTTGACGGCCCGTGAGCCCGAGTTCGCCAAGCTGCGCTTCGCCGTGCGGGACTTCCTGCGGTCCGACCGAGCCGAGTTCGGTTGGCGACCCGGTGTCGATTCATGGCTGGCCGGCTGGGACGAGGCATTCTCGGCGCGGCTGGGGGATGCCGGATTCGTCGGACTGACCATTCCCAAGCGATACGGCGGCCACGAACTCGGGCATCTGCACCGCTACGTGGTGGCCGAAGAACTCATCGCAGCGGGTGCGCCCGTCGCAGCGCATTGGACGGCCGACCGACAGGTCGCGCCGGGCCTGCTGAGCCACGGCACAGAAGAGCAGCGCGAACGGCTATTGCCCCAGATCGCGGCGGGCCGGTTCTACTCATCGATCGGCATGAGCGAGCACGGCGCGGGATCTGATCTAGCGGCCGTATCGACCAAGGCAACACGGGCCGACGGCGGCTGGCTGCTGTCCGGCACGAAAGTGTGGACCAGCGGGGCACACCACGCGCATCAGGTAGTCGTCCTGGCACGCACAAGTCCGCCGGATCCTCAACATCGACACGCAGGGTTCAGCCAGTTCCTCGTGCCCTGCGATGCCGACGGGGTGCGCGTGGAACCGGTCCTGCTGATGTCTGGTGCTCATCACTTCAACGAGGTGATCTTGGATTCGGTCTTCGTTTCCGACGCGGATGTCCTCGGCGAGATCGGCAACGGGTGGCACCAGGTCACATCCGAGTTGTCGTTCGAACGCAGCGGGCCCGAACGCATCCTGTCCACCGGACCGCTACTGCTTGCCGCGATCCGCGCGCTCAGCTCCGGTCTCGAGGCAGACGATCGCACGGCGGGCGAAATCGGACATCTGATGGCGCAACTGATCTCGCTGCGGCAGCTGTCATTGTCGGTGGCCCGCACCCTCACCGAGGGCGGCGATGCAGCGAATCAGGCGGCACTGGTCAAGGACCTCGGCACCCGCTTCGAAACCGAGTCGGTCGAGTTGGCCGCCGACCTACTGGAGGACTCACCGCCGAACCAGGAGCTGGAGGCGATGCTGAACACCGCTTGGCTTCACAAGCCCATGTTCACCCTGCGCGGCGGCACCAACGAGGTGCTGCGCGGCGTGGTTGCTCGAGGAATGGGGTTGCGGTGAGTGCGCTCATCGGCGGCGTGTTCGCCACGAAGGACACCGGGGACAGCGACGCCGAACTCCGCGGGCTCGTCGACGATCTCGGGCGGCGTTCCTATGACGCCGGGCTGGGCCGCCGCGGCATCCCCGACGTGTTCGACGCCGAACTGTGGGACAACCTCGAGGCGACCGGACTGGCCAGGCTCACGAGCACCCCCGACATGGGCGCAGGGCCGTCGGAGCTGGCGATAGCGCTCTATGGCGTGGCGCGGCATGCCGGCGCGGTCCCCTTGGCCGAAACCGACGCACTCGCAGGATGGCTCGGTCAACTCGCGGGCATCGAGCTGCCCGGCGGGCCACTGACCGTGGCGGTCGCTGATGCCGAGACAGACGGCACGCGCATCACCGGCACCGCGAGGGACGTGCCCTGGGCGCGGGCATGCACCACGGTGCTCGCGGTCCGCGGGCGCGGCGGCCTGCGGGTCGGTGTGCTCGACCCGGCGTCCACCATCGCGCACGAGAATCACAATCTGGCGGGAGAACCCCGCGATTCGATCGAATTCGACGTGCCTGCCGCCCAATTGCGAGCCGTGGCGACAACAGCGGAGGACGAACTCATCCGCCGCGGCGCATGGTCGCGATGTGTCCAGATCGTCGGAGCACTCGACGCCGCCGCGACGCTGACCGTCGAGTACACCCGCCAACGGGTGCAGTTCGGCCGCGCCCTGACCGCGTTTCAATCCGTCCAGCAATCGCTCGCCGGAATGGCGGGTGAGATCGAAAGGGCCCGCGCCGCGGTCGAACTGGCAGTCGTTGCGGCCACCGAACACGGCTTCGACTCCCCCTACACCGACTATGCCGTCGCCGTCGCCAAGGTCGCGGTCGGCCGTGCCATCGGTCCTGTCACCACCACTGCACATCAGCTGCACGGTGCGATCGGTGTCACCAGTGAGCATCCGCTGTGGCTGTTCACGTTGCGGGCCCAGAGCTGGAGCTCCGACTATGGCACCACCAACAACTTCGCTCGCCGTCTGGGTCGGCTGGCGCTGGCCGCGGAGGATCCGTGGGACCTGATAGCGGGCGATCTGGCCCAACTCGAAAACACCAATTGATAAGGGAGAACACGTGACTGTGCAACAATTCGACGGCGCCTCGGCCATCGTCAGCGGCGGTGCCGGCGGCCTGGGAGAGGCGACGGTACGCCGCCTCCACGCCGACGGGCTCGGCGTCGTGATCGCCGATCTCGCCGCGGACAGGGGCAAGGCGCTCGCAGACGAACTCGGGTCGCGGGCGTTGTTCGTCAGCACCGACGTGACGAGCGACGACAGTGTCCTTGCCACTATCGAGCAGGCCCAGCAGCTCGGCCAGTTGCGCTACGCGGTCGTCGCGCACGGCGGCTTCGGCGTGGCGCAACGGATCGTGCAGCGCGACGGCAGCCCGGCCGACATGACGGCATTCGACAAGACCATCAACCTCTATCTCAACGGCACCTACAACTTGACCCGCCTGGTTGCAGCCGCTGTCGCCGGCGCCGAACCCCTCGACAACGGCGAACGGGGTGCCATCGTGATGACCGCTTCGGTGGCCGGGTACGAAGGTCAGATCGGGCAAACTGCTTATGCCGCAGCAAAAGCCGGCGTCATCGGTTTGACGATCGCAGCTGCCCGGGACCTGAGCTCCGTGGGAATCCGGGTCAACACGATCGCCCCCGGAACGATGAAGACTCCGATCATGGAGTCCGTCGGAGAAGAAGCGATCGCCAAGTTCGCCGCCAACATCCCGTTCCCGAAGCGGCTCGGCGCACCCGACGAATATGCCGATGCGGCGGCGTTCCTGCTGACCAACACCTACGTCAACGGTGAGGTCATGCGCCTCGACGGGGCGCAGCGCTTCACCCCGAAATAATTCGGACCGACGACGTCACGGTCTGGCTGGCGCCCGGCAGCCAGACCGTCCGTCCGATCGTCGGCAGGCGCGCTGAGGCGCCGCGAAGGCACGAAGATTGGGGTCGGTTGGTGGGGACGCTTTCGGATGTGTTGAACCTGTTTGAGCTGACGGTGCTGGAACCCGACACCTTCGAGGGCACCCAACCCGATCCGCCCAATCACCACATCGTCGGTGGCCAAATCGCCGCACAGGCGCTGATGGCCGCCAGTCGCACCGTGGAGGGGCGTCCACCGCACAGCGTGCACGTCTATTTCCTGCGCCGCGGGGATGCACGCCGGCCGGTCCGATTCGCGGTCTCTCGCCTGCATGACGGCGGCACGTTCTCGGCTCGCCGGATCGTCGCCACCCAAGGCGGTGAGGTGCTGATGGAGGGCCTCGCATCGTTCACCGGCGGCGCCGACTCCGCCACCTACCAGCGCGAAATGCCCCACGCGCCGCCGCCCGAATCCTTGATTCCGATTGAAGAGCAACTGGCACCCTACGCCGAGGAGTTCGGCGGCTGGTGGGCCGATGAGCGTCCGTTCGACGTCCGCTACGTCGACCCGCCTCCGCGCGTCGCCATGGATTCAGATGAACCAGCGCGACCGGTGAGTCGGATCTGGCTACGGGCCAGGGGTGCCCTCCCGGTCGACCCCGTCACCAACAGTTGCGTACTCACGCTTCAAAGCGCCCTCACACCGGTCGAGGCCACGTTGGGGCCAATGCGCAAGTCGCAGTACGACATATCGGCGCTGCTCGATCACACCGTGTGGTTCCACCGGCCTGCCGACTTCTCGGACTGGCTCTTCTACGAACAAACCTCACCCACTGGGGCCGACGGTCGTGCGCTAGCGGCGGGCGCAATCTACAACAAAAGCGGGGACTTGGTGTGTACCGCTGTCCAGGAGGTCTACTTCCCTGCGCCCAGATAGTTAGCCACTATAAGATTGGGCGGACGAAGCCGGCGGAGGGCGACCATGGCAAGAGCGGAAAACGACACGTGGGACATCACCGAGAGCGTGGGCGCGACCGCGCTGGGTGTTGCGGCCGGCCGGGCCGCGGAGACCAACAGCGAGAATCCGCTGATCCGAGATCCGTACGCGCAGATGTTCCTCGAGGCTGCGGGAAACGGTGTCTGGACCATGTATCTGCGCCCAGAGGAACTGCCCGCCGAACTGGTCGAGATCGATCCCCGCTTCAAAGAGCGGATGCAGGCGATGATGGGATACACCGCTTCACGCACGTTGTTCTTCGACGAGTTCTTCACTGACGCGGCGGCGAGTGGAATTCGCCAGGCGGTGATCCTGGCCGCAGGTCTGGATGCGCGCGCCTGGCGGTTGGACTGGCCTGCCGGCAGTGTGGTCTACGAGATCGATCAGCCGAAGGTCCTGGACTTCAAGTTGTCCGCGCTCGAGGCGCACGGGGTTTCACCAGCAGCAACCTACGTCGGCGTTCCGGTCGACCTGCGCAACGATTGGCCGGCCGCCCTGCGCGCGGCCGGCTTCGATCCCGCCACCCCGACCGCCTGGTCCGCCGAGGGCTTGCTGCCGTATCTGACCGCCAGTGCGCAGGACGTGCTCTTCGAGCGGATCACGGATCTGAGCGCAGCCGGCAGTCGGGCGGCGGTGGAGGCGTTCAACAACGAGTTCTTCAGCGCGGAGAGTTTTGCGCGACGCGAGGAACAAATCCAGCTATATCGCGAAGCCGCGGCCAAGCTGGGCCGGGAGGACATCGCTGCGTCTGGCAATCTCCTTTACGAGGAGGAGCGCACCGAGGTTGTCGATTGGCTCACCGCCCACGGTTGGCGGGCGTCCGGGGTAAGCGCGGCCGACCTGCTGGCCCGCAATGGCCGGTCCGTGCCAAGCGATCTGGACGACGGCGTTCCGCAGAGCGTCTTCGTTGACGCGCGGTTGCCCTGACTGGCAATTCACCGTGGCTGGCACGCGGTTCCGGGCTCAGAGCCGTCCCTCGACCTGAAGTTCCGGATGCACCCAGTCCGGTGAGTTCTTCTGCTTGAACGCCCGGAAGCCCTCGCGCGCCTCCGGACCGAACAGGCTGGTCTGCATGCCGATCCGGTCGTACAGGCCCAGGTAGTTGTCCAGGCTGGCCTTGATTACCCCGCGGGCCGCAGGAGCAGTCCGGCAGCTTTGTGCCAGAAGCTCTTTCGCGGTGTCGAGCAGTTCGTCGTGGGGAACCACCCTGGCGACCATGCCCCACTCCACCGCCTCTTGGGCGTTCAACGTCCGTCCGGTGAACATCAGGTCCTTTGTGCGGACCGGGCCGATCATCCGCGCCAGCACCTGGCTGTAGTAGGTGTCTGCGATGCCGCGGAACAGCTCGGGCACGCGGAAGGTGGCCCGGTCGCTGACCACGGCGAGATCGCTGCACATCGCGATCTGCAGACCGCCGCCCTGACACAGCCCGTTGACCGCCGACACGACCGGCTTCGGAGACTGCCGCAACACGTCGAAGGGCGTCACGTCCATGCCCATGATGGAGGCGAAGTCCATCCAGTTGTCCTCTGCCGCTTGACCGAGGTCGCCGCCGGGCGCGAAGACGTCACCGGTGCCGGTGATGAGCAGTCCCGCCAGGTCGGGATCCGCGTTGACCCGACTGATTGCGTAGCGGATGCCGAAGTACATGGCCGGAGTCATCGCGTTGCGTGCCTGCGGTCGATCCAAGGTGCAGATCGCGAACGCCCCCTCTCGTGTGAACGTGAGAAACGGGGTGCCGAGCCAGTCGCCGTCGGGTGGGCGCGGACCGCCGTTGGGGCTGTCGGACATCTGAAATCCCTTCCAGAGCTTTGAGTGTTCCGTCAGCATCAAATTAGCCAAATAGTTGAAGTATTCCAACTTCCCGGCGTAGCATCCTCGGAATGGCGCACGTCACTTAGGCATGCCCGCACCGCCGCGCCGGGCGCGGAAAACAGCGATCTCAATGGAGGAAAATCGATGGGTTCACTCGACGGCCGGGTCGTCTTCATCACTGGCGCCGCCCGCGGGCAGGGCCGTTCGCACGCGGTGATGTGTGCCGAACAGGGCGCCAACATCGTCGGAGTCGACATCTGCGAGGACCTCGACGTCGTGCCCTACAAGCTCGGCACCTACGACGATCTCGAGGAGACCGCTCGCCTGGTCGAGAAGACCGGGCAGGAAATGCTGTTCGAGAAGGCCGACGTCCGCGACATGGCCGCACTGCAGAAGGTTTTCGACGCTGGAGTGGAGCGGTTTGGCCACATCGACACCGTCATCGCCAACGCCGGTGTGGTGCTCACCAATGCAGACGAGCGCGACGCCTCCGAAGCGCTGCGACTGGGCCTCGACATCATGCTGATCGGGGTGTGGAACACCTTCCAGGTCGCCATCCCACACATCAAGGAGCGCGGCCAGGGCGGCAACCTGATTGCGACCAGTTCCATGATCGCGTTGCTTGATCTCACCGACGGACGCGGTGGCACCGATGCCTATCTCACGTCGAAGCTCGCGATCACCGGCCTGGTGCGCGCCTACGCACTCATGCTCGCCGCCGACCGCATTCGCGTCAACGCCGTGGCGCCGACCAATTGCTCGACACCGATGATCACCGAGAATCCGGCACTCTTCAAGGTGATCGAGGAGAACCCGCACCTGGTCAACGCGATGTCGACCGCGCTGCCGGACTTCCCGATGATCGAACCACGCGATGTCAGCAACGCGATCCTGTTCTTGATCAGCGACGCGGGTCGCTCGTTCACCGGGAGCTTGTTGAAGGTAGACGCCGGGATGGACGTCAAGCGCTAGGCGACGACACACGATGCAGTACGGAATAGCGGACCGCTCGGCGCTGGTCGTCGGCGGCAGTAAGGGAATCGGCTTCGAGGTCGCCAAGCAGCTCGCCGACGAGGGTGCGCGGGTGGCGGTGCTCGCGCGGACCAAAACCGACGTCGATGCCGCGGTCGAGGCCATCCGGGATGGTGGCGGCACGGCGATCGGCGTCACCGGCGACGTCAGTGATCCCGAGCAGCTCACCGCCGCCGTCCGCGAGACCTCAGCCGCACACGGTCCGCCGCTGATAGTGGTCGGTCAGGCCAAGTATCAGCGCCCGGGAGACTTCGCCGACATCACCGACGTGAATCTCTACCGCGAGTCCTTCGAGATGCACACCATGAGCCAGATTCTGCTCCTTCATGCAGTGCTGCCGGCGATGAAGGAGGCCGGCTGGGGGCGATTCGTCCACGTCGGCTCGGCCACCGCGAAGGAACCGGCGGGCAACATTCATCATGCGGTCGCCAACACCAGTCGACCGTCGACCGTCGGCATGCTCAAGACGGTCTCCGACGAGTACGCCAGATACGGCATTACGGTCAACACCGTCGCACCGGGTTGGATCGAGACGCAGAACGCGCTCGACTATCTGCAGAACCACCTCGGCACCAGTTCCGATGAAGAGCGCCGGGAGTTCATGCTGAACCAGGCCCGCGTCCCTGCGGCCCGCATGGGAAGGCCGAGCGAAATCGCGTCTCTCATCACATATTTGTGTTCCGAGCCGGCCGGATACATCACCGGCAGCTGGATCGAAGTCGACGGTGGCTTGCACCGCTCGGCGTTCTGACGACGAGGAGAACGAATGGAAACCCTGGGTGCCCCAGAGCTGGCCTTCGCCGGACTGCCCATGGCCGCCGACCGCAACGCCGGGTGGGCGGCTCTGCGCGATGCGGGCCGGGTCGTCTTCGTCGACGGCTGGTTCTATCTGACCCACCGCGACGACGTGCTATCCGCACTGCGGGACCCCGGCTTGTTCTCCTCGAAGAAGGCATTCGACGTCCTCGGCAGCCCGCTGCCCCTGGTCCCCATCGCGTTCGACCCGCCGGAGCACACCCGATTCCGCAAGATGTTGCAACCGTTTTTCAGCCCGAACACGCTGTCGCAGATGTTGCCCTCGCTACAGAAGCAGGCGATCGACATCATCGACGCGGTCGCCGCCAAGAGCGAATGCGAAGTGGTGGCCGACATCGCCATCCCCTATCCCTCGCAGGTCTTCCTCACCCTCTTCGGGCTGCCGCTGGAGGATCGCGACCGACTTGTCGCGTGGAAGGACTCCGTCATCGCGCTGGCTGATGCACCGTCGCTCGAGGGCGCCGATCTCACACCAGCACTCGAACTGTTCGCCTATCTGACCGAGGCGATCAACGAGCGACGCGCCAACCCGGGTCCAGACATTCTGTCGCAGTTGCTCACTGGTGACGACGCCCTCGACGATGCCGAGGCGATCGGCTTGAGCTACCTGTTCGTGCTGGCCGGACTGGATACCGTCACCGCGGCCATGACCGCCGCACTTCTCGAACTCGCTCGCAATCCGGAGTTGCGTGCCACGCTGCGCGACGACCCCAGCCAGATGAGCGTGTTCATCGAGGAGATCGTCCGACTCGAGCCGCCCGCGCCGATGGTGCCGCGGGTCACCACCGCCGAGGTCACCATCGGCGACATCACCTTGCCCCCGAACACCCAGGTTCGGCTGTGCATCGGTGCGATCAACCGCGACGACAGCGATTCGATCTCAACGAACGATGTGGTGATGGATGGAAAGGTGCACCGGCACTGGGGATTCGGCGGCGGGCCGCACCGGTGCCTCGGTTCGCATCTTGCCCGCATGGAGATGAACCTGATCATCGGCGAGTGGCTACATCGCATCCCGGAATTCTCGCTCGAGCCCGGCTTCACCCCTGAGATCGTGTTCCCGGCGAACACCTTCGGGTTGGCGCGGCTCCCGCTACGGCTGGGGTGACGGGTTACACCGTCGAGGAGTACTTGACGACGAGCTGCTGCTTGTAGAGCTTGCCGGCATCGGTGCGTGGCAACTGCGCCTCGAACGAGATCGAGCGCGGACACTTGTAGTGCGCCAATCGCTTCCGAAGCCAGTCGAGCAGCTCTGTCGCGAATGCGTCGGTGGCGTCGGCAGGATCGACCAGCTGAACCACCCCCTTGACCGACTGCCCCATCTCGTCGTCCGGGATGCCGAACACCGCGGCGTCGAGCACCTTGGGATGGGTGATCAGCAGATCCTCGGCTTCCTGCGGGTAGATGTTCACGCCGCCCGAGATGATCATGTGGTGTCTGCGGTCGGTGAGATATAGGTAGCCGTGGTCATCGAGATACCCAATGTCGCCCACCGTCGCCCAGCCGTGTGCATTGCGCGCAGCCGACGTTTTCGCCTCATCCTTGAGGTAAGTGAAGGAATAACCACCCTCGTAATAGATTTCGCCCGCCTGTCCAGGCGGCAACTCGCGGCCGTCCTCGTCGAGGATGTGCGGCACTCCGACCAGCGGACGGCCCACCGAACCCGGATGGTTCAGCCAGTCCTCCGCGCGGATGAAGGACGCACCCACGGCTTCCGACGAGGCGTAGTACTCGTCGATGATCGGCCCCCACCACTGGATCATCTGCTTCTTGATGTCGATCGGGCAGGGGGCTGCGGCGTGGACTACACGCTTCAGGCTCGAGATGTCATACGAATGTCGGACTCCTTCAGGCAGTTTGAGCATCCGAACGAGCATTGCCGGAACGAACTGGCCGTGCGTGACGCCGTATCGCTGAATACACTCCAGCGCGGCCTCGGGGTCGAACTTCTCCATGACCACGGTGGTGCCGCCCAATGACTGCACCGCCATCGACCAAAACGACGGTGCGGTGTGGTACAACGGCGCCGGACTCAAGTACACAGAGTCACCGGTGATTCCAACGGCATCAAGCAGTGGCATCAATATGTTGTGCGCCTTCGCCGGCGGCAGATGCGGAAGCTCTCGGCGGATCCCCTTGGGCCGTCCGGTGGTACCAGAGGAGTACTGCAGAAGGTCGCCCTCGGTCTCGTCGGCGATCGGCGTCGACGGTTGGTCGGCAACACATTCCGGATAGCGCGTCCAGCCGGCGAGGTCGTCGTCGGCCATCAGCAACACGTCGGGCAGTCCGGCAGAAAGATGGGTTCCGAGGCCTTCGCACACCGCGCGCATGGCACACGAACCGACCACCCCCTTGGCGCCACTGTTCTCGACGATGTACGCCGCCTCGGCCGAGGTCAGGTGGGTGTTGATCAGCGCGTAATACAGACCACTGCGTCGAGCCGCCCACATCACCGCGTGAATGTGTTCGTTGTTCTCCATGACCACCGCCACGGTATCGCCCTCACGCAGGCCGGCGGCCCGCCAGAAATGAGCGAGCCGATTGGCCCGTTCCTCGAGTTCAGCGAAGCCGATCTCGGTGCCGGCTCGGGCCAGAATCAGGGCAGGTTTGTCCACGTCGACATGGTCACGGATCTGCATGCCGCTCTCCTTGCTCGTAAGCTTCTCGGGTACCAATCCCGTTCACGGGTAAGGTTTTACCGCGTCCCCCAAGTCGTCTAGTCTAGTAGCATGCCCCGTACCATTTGGAACCCCGAAACCACCGCCGTCGTCTGCGTCGAATGCCAGAACGGCGTGCTGGGGCCGGAATCGGTCTTGCCGGCGTTGGCCGCCGACAGCGCCGACCTTGTGAGCAACGTGCGCCGCCTGCTCGAATCCGCGCGCGAGTTCGGTGCCCGAGTGGTGCATGCCACCTATGAGGGCAACTTTGGCGGCCAGCCGACAGGTACCGCCTGGCTGTGGCGCGCGCTCGGCCCGGCGACAGCGCATTGGAAGCCTGGCACAGCTGAAACCTCTGTCGTTCCAGAGTTGTTGGGCGAGCATGATCTCGTACTCCCCCGTCATCACGGCCTGTTTCCCACGGTGGACTCGGAACTGCTGCCGGTACTGAAGGGCCTTGGCATCACCACGATCGTTCTGGTGGGCGTGTCGTTGAATCTGGCCGTCACCCACACCGCCGGGCACGCCACCCAAGCCGGCTTCGAACTCGTCGTACCCCGCGACGCCGTCGGAGGAACCCCGCTCGAGTACGCGGAGCAGGTGCTGAACAACACGATTGCCGTACTCGGTCGGCTGACCACCGTCGACAAGTTGATCGAGGAATGGACTCCAGCTCCATCGCCGGTGTAACGCCCACCCGGCCCTCGACAGATCAGACCGGATCGAATCCAGAGATCAGCCAACGGTTGTCAATCTTATCGAGACTCACGCGAACACTGGACACGCTCACGCTTGGATTGTCCTTTCCGATCGTGACGGCCTGGCTCACGAAGACGAGCACGACGGCGTGATCGGCGTCGGCGGACACCGACACCGCCGCCGGAATGGTCGGTGCCGCACTCAGGTCCCGATCCACGGTGTCGGGGTTGTAGGACAGCAGTGCGATGGTGGAATCCTTGGCCGCCTAGAGAGATTCGGCGGCCGCGGTCTGCGAATCATGCACAGAGGAGTACTGCCACTTGAAGTAGCCCCCCGCCATCGCCAGTATCAGCGCCAGACCGGGCAGTACGCCGTACACGAGTATCCGACGCCAGGCGGTGCGACGTGTCTCGGTGGCCGGCAGCTTCTGTTCCCCCTCGTCGACATCGGCTGTGCGATCGGTTGCGGGAACGTCATCGCCCAGTGGCGCGACGGCATCGACGTCAACGGAGCTCTCCTGCGCAGGTGAGCCATCCGGTGGCGCGTCGGCGACGCCAACGCTCCCACGCCTCTTCAATGTGATCACTGCACGAACTCCACGTTCGAGACCTTCACGTCGTGTCCAATCTTTCTGCATGGTCAAACGCATCCGCCATGTACGCGGCCGATGTTGCTGTTATGCCGCAGCGGCATTCGACGTGATCACTTTTACCGCAACGATCGCCTTCGCCTCATCTCCGGTGACCGACTCCAGCCCGGACTCGGCCACCGTGCCAACCGCCTTCGACTGCGTCTGTTTGACAACGTCGACGAACGGCGTTGACCTCTGGGCGAAGACGTCGTAGAAGGTGCCGGTAGCGGAGTCCAGTATGCATTGAATGTCAACGTCGGCTTCGTCGTAGTCGATGGTGGTGAGATTCACCGCGCCCTGCCGGGCGGCCTGCAGGTACAACCCGTTGGCCTGCTTCGACTGCCTGGCCTCGTGGGCGTGCACGCCCAACCACCCGGCCAACGCGCCAAGGGCTGGCACCGTGACCAAACCTGCGACGAGCCCCCGCCACAGGTGCGGTACCCAGCGGCCGGCTTCTTTCTCGGTCCGGCCCTCGGTGAGGTCATCATCGTCGTCGTCGCGCCGACTGCGTCGGCGTAGTCGAGAACGTCGGCGGTGGAAGATGTTTCGTCGTCCGACGTTTCGGTGGTGTCAGCGCGGAGGCGTTCAGCTCCCCGGAGATGCCACCATGGACTGCTACGTCTACTCCTTCGAGGCGCCCCTGGCCAAATTGGCCTGGGTGTAGACCTTGCCGTCCGGGCCCATGTAGGTGCCGGTGGCCGGGTCGTACTCGGCGGTCACGAGGCGAACGCCGCGACAGTGGTGAAGGTGATTGCCGAACGGCGACATCTGCCGACACCCAACGACGAGTGCCGACTGCTGGGGGCCATCGGTATGCTGCTGGTCGAGCGCGTCCTTGATCGATGGGTGTCGGCACCGGGGCGCGCTCTCGACGATCTGATCCGCCAGGAGTTCGCGGCGCTGCCCGCGGTACTGAAGTAGAGGCTTCGCTACCGCCGACGAATCGTCGAAGCGCCTACCGTTGAGGCCACATGCCGGTCATGCTGGCTAGGTCCCGTCGTTCGCGAGCCGGATGGTGAATTCGGGTATGCGGTAACCACTCTCGCCGAGATCCACGATGCGGGCCTGCACTGGTTGGCCGATGCGGACGTCGGCCGGGTCGGCATCGATGACCGCGTTGATGCGCAGGCCTGGCTGTTCGTCGAGTTCGATGAGGCCGACGACGTAGGGCGGTATGCGGCCCGGCACCAGCGCCTGGCGTATCACGATGTAGCTGAAGATGGTGCCCCGGCCGCTGACTTCTTCGAAGTGCACCGGGCCGCCTGTATACCGGCTGCGTTCCAACGGGGGATGAATCCACTTGCCAGTGTCGTCGCAGCGACACAGCATCAACTTGCCCTGCTTGAGACCCTCCCAATACGGTGCCGAGTCGGGGTCCGGAACCGGGATCGGCGGCATCAGTTGCGGATTGGTGGCCGATGGCGATGCCGCGGCTGGTGATGTCATGGCTTCTCCCTGCTGTAGACGTTGGCACCGCCGAAAGGACCGCCGCCGGCAGTGACGAGAGCGAGCTGCGCGTCGTCGACCTGGCGTACGCCGGCGGCGTGGCGCAGCTGCAAGGCGGCTTCGTAGTGGTGGTTGAGGCCGTGGATGTAGCCCTCGGATAACAGGCCGCCGTGTGGGTTCACCACCACGTCGCCGCCGTACGTCGCGCGGCCGGTGGAGAAGAACTTGCCCACCTCGCCCTTCTCGCAGAAACCGAAGCCTTCCATGGTGGCCATCACCGTGTAGGTGAAGCAGTCGTACATGCAGGCCAGATCCATGTCGGCCGGCGTCAGACCCGTCTTCTCCCAGATTTTTGGACCCGCCGTGCGCGAATACATCTCGGTTGGGTCATCCCACTCCGTCCACCCCGCCCCGCCCTGGGAGTTCGACGATCCGAGCAGCCACATCGGGTCCTGCTTGGCGTTGCGCGCGATGTCCTCGCCGGTGATCAGGATAGCCACCGCCCCGTCGACCTCGGACGTGCAGTCCAGCACCCGGAACGGCTCGTTGATCCAACGCGCGGCCAAGTAGTCGTCCATCGACAGCGGCTCACGACGCAGCGCATGCTCATTGGGGCCAGCATGCTTGCGCTGAGTGATCGCGATGTGACCGAGATCCTCACAGGTGGAGCCGTACTCGTGCTGATGGCGGCGGGCCCACATGGCGAACCACTGCGGCGGCACCATATAACCGGATGCGGTGTCGAACTGGTCGTGATGCGGCACCTGCATCGGACCCTCGACATGACCGAACCGGTAACCGGACCGGCCGTTGAGCGAGCGATATACCAGTACCGCCTTGCACATCCCGGCTTCGATCACCGCTGCGGCAGTGGCGATCTGGTCGGCGACCAGGTTCCCACCGCCGTACATCGAGTTGGCCCATGCCAGCTCGTCGATTCCGAGCGCCCACCCCACAAAGATCGGCTGCTCGGAGTCTCCTGCAGAGAACGTACAGATTCCGTCGATGTCGGCAGGTGTCAGCCCGGCGTCTTCGATGGCATCCCGGCAGGCGGCGACGGCCATGCCGCGGGTGGTGCGGCCGGACTTCTTCGAGTAGGTGGTGCGGCCGATTCCGATGACGGCACAGGTCATTTCATCTCTCCAGTCATCTTGGTTAGGTAGTGGTCGGCGCGGGGGCTGGGTCCCTGGGCAGGCCCAGGATTCGTTCGGCGATCAGATTTCTGACAACCTCGGAGGTGCCGCCAGCGATGGTCAGGCAGCGACTGAACAGATAGTCGTGCACCACCGTTCCGGCGGCCTGCCGGCCCAGTGGATCGCCGTCGGCGGCCGGGTTGCCGTCTGGTCCGGTCAACAAGGCAGGCCCGGCAATGCGCAGTGCCAGTTCGGCGACGCGCTGGGCGTGCTCGGCGCCGAACAGCTTGGCGATGTTGCCTTCGATACCGGGTCCGGATTCGAACACCGCGCGGGCGGCTTGGCGCAGGTTCACCGTCGCCAGGGCGTACGACTCGATGAGCAGCGCGCCGACCTCGCCGGCCAGACGATGATCATCGCGGCGGTGACGAGCCAGCAGATCGAGCAGGTCCTCAGCGACCATGGTCACCGAACCGCCACCGATCGACACCCGCTCGTTGCCAAGAGCTGCCATCGCCACCCGCCAGCCGTTGTTGACCTCGCCGACCACGCGATCATCAGCGACGAACACCTCGTTGAAGAACACCTCGTTGAACAAGGCTTCCCCGGTGATCTCCCGCAACGGCCGGATCTCGACACCCGGTGCCGACATATCGATGATCATCGCCGTAATGCCTTTGTGCTTGGGCACATTCGTGTCGGTACGCACCGTGGCCAACCCGAGCTGGCAGTTCACCGCGTCGCTGGTCCACACTTTCTGACCGGTGACGATCCAGCCGCCTTCGGTGGGGACGGCTCTCGTCGACACCGCAGCCGCGTCGGAGCCGGCACCCGGTTCACTGAACAGCTGGCACCATCGCACCTCGCCCTCCAAGCTGGGCCACATGAACCGGTCGATCTGTTCGGGGCTGCCGTGCTGAAGCACCGTCGGCACCATCCACTCGCCGAGTCCCAGGCTGGGGCGGTCCACGCCGTCGAGCTCCTGCTCGATGATCAGCTGCTCGACGGATCCGGCAGCGCGGCCGTACGGTTTCGGCCAGTGCGGCACGAGATAGCCGGTGCGAGCCCACAGCTTCTGCTGCTCGGCGGGCTCGGTATTGGCCAGCTCCGCCCGGAAGTCCTGGACCGCCTGCCGGTACTGTTCGGCTTCCGGTGGTAGGCCCAGCGATGTGCCTTGGCGTGCACCACCGATCTGAAGGGCTGCGACATCTTCGCGGAGCGCGTCCTCGCCGCCGGCGAACGCCAGCAGCACCGTAGCGCGCCGGACATAGAGGTGGGCGTCGTGTTCCCAGGTGTACCCGATACCGCCGTGGATCTGGATGTTCTTCAATGCGACACGTTGGTACGCAGGCAACACGTGGCCCGCCGCCATCGTCACCGCCAACTCGGCCTCCGACGCCGGGGCTCGGGCCGCATCCCAGGTGGCGGACACGGCGAGCTCGGTGTCCACCAACATGTTGGCGCAATGATGCTTGATCGCCTGGAAGGACCCGATCGGTCGCCCGAACTGTTCACGGGTGGCCGCATAGATGCTGGCCATCTCGGTGCACGCGGCCAGCCCTCCGGTGGCTTCGGCGGCGGCCAGCAGGCGCATCGTCTGGACGGCCCCGCGGGCCGCTCCCGGGAAACGTTCCGCCACCGGCGCTTCGGTCAATGTGACGACGGTAATCGGACGCATCACCTGATCGACGGAGTCGCTGCGCGTCGTGCTCACCGCGTCGCCGGCCTCAATGAGCACCAGATCCTCCCCGACCGGGATGAGGAAGATGTCGGCGCGCCGCTCCCCTAGGGTCGCCACGGCGTCGGCAACGACCGCCGCTCCGCTCATCGTGGCATTACTCGTCGTGCCGATCGCGGCCACCACGTCGCCCGACACCAGCTTCGGGAGCCAGCGTTGCCGTTGGTCCTCGGTGCCCACCTCGGCGATGACTGCAGAGGCGGCCACGGTCGGCAGGAACGGCCCGGCGATCGCGGCCCGGCCGAGTTGTTCGAGCACGATGGTCAGCTCGGGAAGTCCATAGCCCTGGCCGTCGTAGCGTTCGTCGATGTGCAAACCCAGCCAACCGGTGGAAACGATCTCCTTCCACAAGGCGTCGTTCTGCCACCAGCGGCCGTCGTCGTCCGGGTCGAGCAGGATGCGGCGGGCCGCTGCGGTTCCCCCGCGACCGGTCACCAGTGATTTGGCGACGTCGGCGAGCTCACTGTGGTCTTCGGTTAACGCCAAGGGCATGATGCGGCCTCACTCATCGGGTCGAACGGGAAAGGTCATGGGCGTGGGTCCGAGCGATGCCGCCATCAAGCGTGTCGCGTTGCACGGGTCCCGGCCGTCACGTCGCCACCCGGCGTTCGCCGCGGGGGGTCCAGCCGGTCAACGACACGGTGCTCAGGTCCAAGGTCTCACCCAGCGTCAACGTTCCCGCCATGACCCGCTTGAGGAACTCTCCCATCACGGCCTCGGGCTCACGATCGAGTTCGTAGATCACCAGGTAGCGGTGCGTCGGTGGCGGCAGCTGTGCGGGGAGGTCCTCGTCGTCGGGCACCGTGATCTCGGACAGGTCGTAGCGCTGCGCCGCTACGACACCGGGAACCTCGAGCACCTCAGGCACGTGCGTGGAGTCGTACCACGAATTGAAGGCGTCGTCTTGACCTTCGATGGGGTTGCTCAACACGAGGAACAGGTTCTCCGCCACGGACACGCCTTTCGGGGAAAGGATTCGAGTGATGCGAGACTATGACAGACGACTGTCACAGTCAATGTACTGCCGAGCACTGGCCCTTCGATCGGGCCTTCTCGAGGTGCATCTGCCATGTTGACCGGGAATTCACGGGGGCATGCCAATCGCGAATGGACATCTCGGACGCGGCTGGCGAGGCCGTGCGCGCACTCACCCCCAGCAATTGCTGCGATGATTAATCATGTTGTTGGACAATCATATTCGGCGGCCGGCGCCACCACAGCGCGACAGCTCGCACGCAGCGTTTCGGCAACAGCATGCCACGACTTCCGAATCCGAAATCCCACCGCACGGCAGGAGAATTCCAGCGCCGATGTCGGAAAGGGTAGGGCGCGAGGATGGCTACCGCGGTTCGAATCGTGTGACACCAGACTGTCATAGTGTCCGGGGAAAGCGCCGCCGGTGACGGTCGTAGGCGAACGGCTCTCATGATCACACCGTCGAGGGACTTCATCCGGCAAGTTCTGGTCCTGTCGCCAGCCTTGCGCTACCCCGGCTCCCCCACATGTATGACAGGCAACTGTCACCACGTCCTGTTGACCACACGATGGATGCCTGCCGTGGCCGTTCGCTCACCGTCGATGTACAACAGTAGGGAGTTGGTCGCCATGACTGCACTGAACTGCTGATCGTTTATTAGCCGACAGCACAACGACTCCTACGGCCAGTCCCAATCGCCGTCGTATCGTTCAGTGCAGTGCCTGACTGGTTCGGGGCGAAATCATCGAGTCGCGCTCTTGACTGTTGACACTCGGCTGCCATAGTGTCGGTATCCCGCCGCGTGGGGCCGACGGCAGATGTCCATGAGTTGGTGGAGGTCCCCGGTGGCACGTCGGTGCCCGCCGCGGGTCTCACTCCCGGCGGGCGAGAGCGCGCAACACAACAGAGAAAAGGGTTGAGGGACATGGGAGTTTTGGACGGTCGGGTTGCCTTCATCACCGGCGCCGCGCGGGGGCAAGGACGCGCGCATGCGGTGCGGTTGGCCGCCGACGGCGCCGACATCATCGCCCTGGACATCTGCGCTGACATCGCGTCGATGGACTACCCCAACGCCACCCCTTCCGATTTGGACGAGACGGTCAAGCTGGTCGAGCAGACGGGCCGACGCATCGTGGCACGCCAGGCCGATGTCCGCGACGGCGACGCCGTGGAGGCGGCATTGTCCGACGGCCTCGCCGAATTCGGGCGCCTGGACATCGTGATCGCCAACGCCGGCATCATCCGGCTCGGCAGCGGGGGTGACGACCGGCAGGTGTTCCGCGACATCGTCGACGTCAACCTGATCGGGGTGTGGAACACCGTGCACGCCGCGATCCCCACCCTGATCGACGGTGGACGTGGCGGATCGATCGTCATCACCAGCTCCAGTGCCGGACTCAAGGCCACCGGCACCGACCGGACCGGCGGTCAGGCCTACTCGGCTGCCAAGCGAGGACTCGTCGGCCTGATGCAGGTGTGGGCCAACGATCTGGGCAAGCATTCCATTCGCGTTAACACCATCCATCCCACCGGAGTGGCGACCGGCATGGTCATGAACGAAGCGATGGGCAAACTGCTGGAGTCCGGGGACGTCGCGATGGAGGCCATGCAGAACGTCTTGCCGATTCCGGTGCTGGCGCCCGAAGACGTGGCGAACGCGGTGGCCTTCCTGGTCTCGGATGAAGCCAAGTTCATCACCGGAACGGCGTGGCCCCTTGATGCCGGCTTTGCGGTTCGTTGATTGCTGCTGCGCGAATCACGGCGGGCCGTCATCGGGAGCGCCGTGTCAGCAACATGCATGCCGGCCAGGTTGACCTGCACTTCATCCCGCCCCGACACCCGTGGCGCAACAGCTACGTCGAATCATTGAACTCCCGCATCCGCGACGAATGCCCGCTGGGATGGCATCGGCGAGTGAGGGCGTCTCGCGGGCACGGGTCAAAAACGTCAACTCCGGACCGACGTGGCGACCCGACCAGGCCGCGAAAAAATGCCTCTATCTCTTCACCGAGCACTGGATCCGACCGGGCGAGGTAGGGCACCGATGGGCATGAGGGGAAGCCTGCGCTCCACGCGTTCGCAATCACCCATAACGGCCCGATCACCCCGACCGGCAACTAACCAATGCCAAGGTCGAGTCCGCGGTTAATCAGATAGCCTCGAGGGCAGCCGTTCACCGTCAGGCAGTACATCTCCGGTTTTCACAGTGATGTGCTTCGACAGACGCCAGCGGCCGTCCTCTCGGCGCAAGTGATCGTGATATCGCCCCACAAACGACATCTCTGCCGGCCCGTCCTCTGGTATCAGTGACACAATCACGTCGCTCCAGGCTCTAGCCTCGTTCTCGTAGATGTCGATTACCGGCGCGTAGACGAAATGTTTGATCCTGTGGGGAGTGGAGGGTTGCGTTGCAGGCAACCCTTCCATGATCGCCTTTCGCCCGCGAAACGTCTGTCCCGCCCATGGCAGCACACCGTCATCACAGAACAACGCCGCAAGGTCGGCCCATCGACGTTCGTCGAGCAGCTGAGCGTGCAAAGCAATTACGCGCCTGATCTCTTCGTAATCGTCCACTGCTACCTCTCGTTCCAGGCGTTTGCTTGTCGCCTCTCAAGACGGAGTCAAGCAAAGCCGCACGCTGTGAACCTTACCGCGGTGTAAGTTGAACCGCCCCGAGTTCGATGCACACCTGGTTATGGGTGTACAGCCTCGGATTGGGCTGTATTCGTAGCGTAGTAGATCGTCTCGTACTCGGTCGGTGGGATACGGCCCAGGCGGTGCATGAGCCGGTCGCTGTTGTACCAGTGCACCCAGTCGGCGGTGAGCATCTCGACGTCGGCCAGCCGGTGCAGTGGGCCACGCCGGAACGGCGAATCTGCCCGTACAGCTTCGGTCTTGTACAGCCCTATCGTCGTCTCGGCCAGGGCATTGTCGAAGGCATCCCCGACCGATCCGATCGACGGAATCAGCCCGGACAAGGCCAAGGTCTCCCCGAACCGTACCGAGGTGTACTGGG
>Ga0164242_10000347_pt1 | contig 57869 bp, 54 predicted proteins | sample OricomgcompostMG_FD_108783 | JGI IMG/M metagenome (GOLD analysis project Ga0164242, IMG submission 108783) | Miracle-Growth compost microbial communities from Emeryville, California, USA - Original compost - Miracle growth compost (MG) ...
CAGCTTCGGCGACAAGGTCCATCATGTCGGTGTCGTCGAGAAGGACGGCCATGAGGAACCCTATCTCTATATCGACGATGCCGACGGGCTGATAACCTGCGTCCAGATGGGCACGATCGAGTTCCACGGCTGGGGCGCCAGGATCGAGGATGTCGAGAAGGCCGACCGGCTGGTGTTCGATCTCGACCCGGATGTCGGGCTCGATTTCGAGGCGGTGCGCGCGGCGGCCTTCCAGTTCCGCGATATCCTCAAATCGATCGGACTGGAGACCTTCCCGATGGTGACCGGCGGCAAGGGCGTCCATGTCATCGCGCCGCTCACGCCACGCGCCGAATGGCCAGAGGTGAAGGATTTCGCGCACCGCCTCGCGCAGGCGGTGGCGCAGAGCGATCCCGAGCATTTCACCGCCGCGCTGCCCAAGGCACAGCGCAAGGGCCGCATCTTCGTCGATTATCTCCGCAATCAGCGCGGTGCTACCGCCGTCATGCCGTATAGCGCCCGCGCCCGCGAGGGCGCGCCGGTGGCGGCGCCGATCACATGGAAGGAAATGGAGACGATCGACACCCCGGCGCATTTCCATATCGGCGATGCCGCCGAGCTGGTGAAGCGCGCGCGATCGAAGGCCTTAGTGGGCTGGGGCCGCGCCGATCAGACGTTGCCCGACCTGTGAAGATCGCCACCTACAACGTGAACGGCGTCAACGGCCGTCTCCCTGTGCTGCTGCGCTGGCTGGAGGAGAGCGAACCCGATATTGTCTGCCTGCAGGAGCTGAAGGCGCCGCAGGAGAAATTCCCCGAAAAGGCGATCCACGACATTGGCTATGACGCGATCTGGCATGGCCAGAAGAGCTGGAACGGTGTCGCCATCCTGAGCCGCGTCGGCGAGATCCACGAGACCAGGCGCGGACTGCCTGGCGATCCGGACGACACCCACAGCCGCTATATCGAGGCGGCGATCAACGGCATCCTGATCGGCGGTCTCTATCTGCCCAACGGCAACCCGCGTCCCGGTCCCAAGTTCGATTACAAGCTGCGCTGGTTCGAGCGGCTGATCGAACACGCGGCCGAGCTGCTTGGGTCGGGCCTGCCGGTGATGCTCGCCGGCGATTTCAACGTCATGCCAAGCGATCTCGACGTCTATAAGCCCGAACGCTGGCTCGACGACGCTCTGTTCGCGCCCGAAGTGCGGGCCGCCTATTTCCGGCTGCTCGACCAGGGCTGGACCGACGCGCTGCGCACGATGCACCCCGGCGAGACCATCTATACCTTCTTCGACTATTTCCGGAACGCCTATGCCCGCAACGCCGGGCTGCGCATCGATCATCTGTTGCTAAGCCCGGGGCTGGCGGATCGGCTTGTCGACGCGCAGGTCGACCGTAATGTCCGTGGCTGGGAAAAGACCAGCGATCATGCACCGGTCTGGATCGAGCTGGCCGAGGGCCGGAAGGCGTTGCCCGCCTCGCGACAGACCATCAAACGCATTTCCCAAGACGGTCGTTAAGCCTGCCGCCGGAGCAATGCGCGGACTATTAGCCCGGCGACCAATCCCGGAACAACGAAGCAGGCGCCGAGGACGCCGGCGATCGCGAGCTCGAACGGAGCGAGATTGTGGGTGGTGGGGTCGACAGCCGTATCGCGTACGATCGTCACGATGTCGACCATCGGCACGCACATGAGCATGGCGAAAATGATCGAGCGTGCCCGCGCACTTTCAAGCGCGACCAGCATCATCGTCAGGACTCCGAGCAGAAGAGCACCCGGAAGGAATACGTGAAAACTGAGATTCAGCTGGTCATAGGCAATGCGCCAGAAGGGAATCCCGGCTGCGAAAAAAGCAAAAGCCCAACAGATCGGTAGCCGCAGAAATCTCATTCGGACATCAGCCTCCACGCAAGGCGCAGCGATCCGAAGATAGTCAGTGCGACCGCAGGAATGATGGTGGCGGCGAACAACAGTCCAAGCCCGACCGGGTTGGGATCGGGATCGCGCACGAGTCCCACCGCATCGGCGCCACAGAAGGCCAGCAAGGGGCCCGACCCCAAGATGAGCAGGCCGATGCCAAGATGAGTTCCGCTTCTTCGGCGGCCGTGACGAAGTTCGGCGCCTGCGCGAATCCCGGCAGCGTCGGCCGGACGAATAGGTCGGTTTGCGTGCCGACGCGGGTGGGTGCGTGGATCGTCATAAATTCTTAGAGCGCCAGCGCGCTCTGTCGTGGTCCCTCGACGATCTCCTCCACGACGAAGGTCCGCGCCGGTGGTGTTTCAAGCAGGTCGGCTTCGGGCGCCGCCTGGTCGAGCCACTGCGTCACTTGCCGACGAAAGATGATCGCGCCGTGACGTTCCTGATAGCGTGATACCTCGGGGTTGGCGGCGACGGTGATAATGCGGAACGCGAGCGGCCAATCGCCCATGGGCGGCTCCCATATACCGGCGAGATAGAAGAAATTCCCATCGTCCAGCCTTGCCCGATAGCGTTTGTCGCCGACCCTCATCTGGAACTCAGAGGCTGGGACCAGACAACGGTGGCTCGGAAAGGTCTTGCCTTCCGAGCGCACGAACCGGAATTCGACACCATCGGTGAATCGCGGATTGGAACCCCAGCGTGCCTTGACCATCTCGGGCTTGCCCGGTTCATTGGGCTTTTTGCGGATGATCAGACGAGCATTGTCATCCGAGGCATCGGAGTCGAAGGGTGTCGGCGTGACGCTCATGTTGAGGAACATAATAGGAACGTGATTGAGTCGCAAGTTCGGGGGGAGAAACGCCACGTGTGCAACGATTATCGCCTGGAGGTTGAGATCGCCTCGATCATGGAGGATTTCAACGACCTCGAGATCAACATCGAGACGCCCGAGGGCACGCCCAACGTCGCCGCCCGCGAAGACATCAAGATCAGCGATACCGCGCCGATCGTACGCAGCGTTGAAGGAAAGCTGCGCGCCGGCGAGTTGGTGAACCGGCGCTGGAGCTGGCCGGCCCCGAATGGGCAGCCGGTGTATAATTTCCGCTCTGAAGGCCGTGAGTTCACCTCTGGTCGTTGCCTTATCCTGGCCGACGGTCTGTACGAGTTCACCGATCCGCTGCCCGGCGAAAAGCGCAAGACCAAGTGGCTGTTCACGCTGAAGGACCATGACTGGTTCTGCATCGCCGGTATCTGGCGCAGCCATCCCGAGGCCGGCGAGGCGTGGACGATGCTGACGACCGAACCAGGCGAGGACATCGCCCCCTACCACAAGCGCCAGGTCATTCCGCTGACGCGCGATCAATGGGCGAACTGGCTCGATCCCGACATTCCCGCCGCCGACGTGCTTCGCGTACTGCCTAAGGGAAGCCTGCCGGCGACTCGGGTATTCCCGCCGGAGCCGGCGCAGGGAGCGATGCTGTGAGCGGCGCCGACTCGCTCGACCGCTTCGTCGAGGCGCAAACGCTCGCCTATCAGATCGCGCTCGCCGAGATCCGCCGCGGCGCCAAGCGCACGCATTGGATGTGGTTCATCTTTCCTCAGATCGCCGGCCTCGGCCGCAGCGCGACCGCGCGACATTTCGCGATTCGCTCATTGGCGGAAGCCCGCGCCTATCTCGATCACCCGGTGCTGGGACCACGTTATCTCGAATGCGTGACTGCCATCCAGGACTTGCCGAACAGCAATCCGGTCCCCGTCTTCGGTGATGTCGATGCCATGAAGTTACGATCGTCGCTCACGCTGTTCGAAGCCGCGAAGCCGCATCCGCTGATCGCGGCCGCGCTCGACCGCTGGTTCGGCGGCGAGCGCGATCCGGCGACATTGGCGCTGCTGCCGTCGGCCTAGCCGCGGCTGTCGACGATCTGCACGACGACCTTGCCCTTGGCATGGCCGGCCTCGAGATAAGCGAAGGCGTCGGCAATCTCGGCGAGGGGGAAGACGCGGTCGATAACGGGCGTGAGCGTTCCCGCCTCGATGAGCTTTCCGAGTTCCGCCAGCTCGCTGCCGCTCGGGTGCATGAAAAGATAGCGATAGGTGACCCGGTGCTTTCTGGCCTCTGCGCGCAGCCGGTAGCTCGCAAACCAGAACATGGCGGCCAGCACCATACCTCGGCCAAGGTCTTTGCGCGCGGTTACCGGCTCGGGCATGCCGGCGATCGAGACCACCGTGCCGCCGGGCTTCACCACCCCGAAGGATTTCCTGAGGGTGTCTCCGCCGATCAGATCAAAGGCGCCATCCATCTCTCGGACATGATCTTCGAACGCTTGCGTCGTATAGTCGATCACCACATCGGCGCCGAGCCGCTCGACCAGCGCCTTGCCACGCGGCGACGCCGTGGTGGTGACTTGTGCGCCGAGCCATTTGGCGAGCTGGATAGCAAACGTCCCGACGCCGCCCGCGCCGCCGGGGACGAACACCCGGTCGCGGGGCTTCAGATGCAATTCGTCGCGCAACGCCTGAAGCGCGGTAAGGCCGGCCAGCGGGACGCCGGCCGCCGTTTCGAAGTCCAGAGCTGCCGGCATCGTCGCCACCAGGTTCTCGGGGACAGTCGCGTATTCGGCAAAGGCGCCGAGCGTATCCTTGGCGACGCGCGCGAAAACCCGGTCCCCTGGCGCGAAGCGAGTCACGCCATCGCCCACGGCCTCGACCGTGCCCGCCAGCTCGTTTCCCATCACTTCAGGCAGGCTGTATCGCTGGACGACCTTCAGCATGCCCTCGCGGGTCTTGAAGTCCACCGGGTTGAGGCCGGCGACATGCACGCGGATCAGAACCTCCTGCGCTGCCGGGTCGGGACGAGGCACCTCGCGCAACTCCGCCGCATCGGGACCGCCATATCTCGTCAGCACATAGGCTCGCATGGTCGGGATTATGCCCCAAGGTCGACAGTATCGAAACCTCCTTCGCACCATTCGAGGCCGGCACCGGAACGACTGCCACCGGGCACGAGTTGGGCGGCAGGAGGCGTGCATGGCCGAACGCGATCCCGAAACCGACAAGCCGCGCCTCGACGAACATCCGGGCGACGGGGCGCTGCGCAGCACGACACGGCTCGAAGCCTTCGCCGATGCCGTGCTGGCGATCGCGTTCACGCTGTCGGTCGTCGAACTGAAGCTGCCCGCCGCCGGTCCCGGCTATTTGGCGCGGCTGATGGACCTCTGGCCGTCCTATCTCGGATTCGGCCTCTCGGCGCTGGTGATCGGCATCTATTGGGTGAACCATCATTTTTCAGGAGCGATCTATCGCACTGCCGGGCACTGGTTCCTGCTGGCGACCCTGCTGTTTCTTGCGGCTATTTCCTTCATCGCCTTTCCGACCCGCGGCTTTGCCGAGAACATCCGTGACGCGGATGCGCGCGCCGATGGTGGCCTGTTCTACACGCTGGCGCTGAGCGGAACCGCGTTGACGTGGTGGATCAAATGGCGGGTCGGGGTCGCGCGAGGTGAGATCGATCGGCGGCTGAGACGTGAATTCGTCCAGCGTCTCGACCGGAAATATGACGTCTCGACGCTCTTGATGATCGCTGCGATCCCGTTGGCGTTTGCCCGATGGGAAGCAGGGCTTGCTCTCGCGGGGGCGGTCACGCTTTCCTACCTGCGCCCGCCCGAAACGCCGGAATATTGGACCGAATCCCCGCCGATGGATGATCCGCCGGCCGCCGGCCGCCCCGATCGACCGGGCTTGACGAATCTTTCGACTCAACGGAACATAATGGGAACGAATGAGTCGATAGTGACCGATGCCCACAGAGTTCGCCCTCCCCGCTCGGCCTCGCACCGAGCAGCTTGCCGCGCTACGCGCGCAGCTCGCGGCTGCCCATGCCGCACGCGGGCCGGCAATGGCGTTCGGGCTGGGGGCGCTCGATGATCGTCTCGCCGATCACGGGCTGGATGTCGCCGGCCTCCACGAGATTGCCGCCGCGACCGCCTCGCTGAACGATGACGCGGCGGCGACCCTGTTCGCAGCTGGGATCGCGGCGCGACTCGCCAACAGGCCGGGATTCACGGTGTTATGGGCGGTCACCCGGTTCGACCTTTACGCGCCGGGGCTCGAACAGGTCGGGCTCGGCCCGGACCGGATTCTCTATGCGCAGGGTCGCAAGGACGCCGATGTGTTGGCGATGGCGGAGGATGGCCTGCGCAACGGGTCGCTCGCCTGCGTCGTCGCCGAAGTGAAGGCCGCCGACCAGACCGTGACGCGGCGACTCCAGCTTGCCGCGTCGGACGGCAAAACACCGATGCTGCTCTACCGCCGTCACCGCGCCCGTGATCGCTGCCCGCTCGATCAACCCTCGTCGGCATGCACGCGCTGGCGGATCGGCTGCGCGTCATCAGGACGTCTTCCTCATGCCGGCGTCGGCCGCGAACGCTGGTCGGTCGAGCTGGTCCGCCAGCGCAACGGCAATCCCTTTTCCCTCGAAGTTGAAGCATGTGATGCAACGGGTCGCCTCGCTCTACCTGCCCCAGCTAGCGATCGAGCGGCTGCGCCGGTCCGAGCGTTCCATAAAGCCGCCTGAGCGCGACGTGCTTTCCATTCCGGCGCCGGTCGACGACAAACCCGGCGCCTGCTCGGTGCCCAGGGGCGGCGGCTGGCGTCCCGGCGCGCGATGGGCGCGCGATGGCGCGCTGCCCACGAAGCCGTCCCGGGCCGAGATTGACGCGCTGCCGCCGCACCAGCGCCCGACCTCGCGCGAACTGAGCCGCCGTAGCGAGTCCACCGGGCATCCGTTCCGCGCCATGCGCCCTGACGAAGGTATGGCGGGAAGCACCTCGACACGACCGCCCCCGCCTTCGATATGGGCGCGGCCGACGATCCTGATCGAGCGCATCGGCCAGAAGGAAGTCGTGACGGCCACCTGTCCCGCCGCCCGCGAACTCGGCCTGCGTCCCGGCATGGTCGCGGCGCATGCCCGGGCACTTGTCCCCGATCTCGATGTCCGTGATGCCGATCCCGACGGCGACTGGGCCTTGCTCGACCGCCTCGCGCTCCATGCGGTCTGCCATTGGACGCCGATCGCCAGCGTCGCTGATCCCGACGGATTATGGCTGGACCTAAGCGGCACGACACACCTGTTCGGCGGCGAGGAGCGATTCTGTCGCCGTCTCCTGCGGTTCCTTCGCCGCATCGGCTTCACCGCGACGATCGCCATCGCCGGCACGCCCGGCGCCGCACATGCGTTGGCGCGCTATGGGCGCGGGGCCATCACCATCCTCCCGTCCGGTGCAGAGACTGAAGCCATCGCCGATCTGCCGCTCGCCGCATTGCGCATGACGCCTGAGGCATTGGCCACCGCATCGCGCTTCGGTCTGGAACGGGTCGCCGATCTATACCCGATGCCGCGCGCTCCGCTGGCGAAGCGGCTCGGTCTGTCGTCGGTAACGCGGCTCGACCAGGCGCGAGGGCTGGTCGCCGAGCCGATCGTATCGGTCGTCCCCTTCGAGATGCCGTGCGTCGAACGACGGCTGCTCGAACCGATCGGCACCGCAGAAGCTATCACGCAAGTCATCGGCGATCTTGTCGATGACATGGTGACGCTGCTCCAGACGCGCGGGCTCGGCTTGCGCGCGGCGGTGCTGACCTGTCTGCGAGTCGATGGCGGCGAACAGCGGATCGGGTTCGGGACGGCGCGAGCGACGCGAGATGCGAAGCACCTGAAGCGACTGGCCGCGATGCGTGTCGAGACGATCGAGCCGGACCTTGGCATCGAGGCGATGACGCTGACGGCACCCCACGTCGAGGATCTGCACCCCATCGCGCTCGCTGCTGCCGACCTTGCTGGCGATGATCGCGCGCCCGACATCGCCCCGCTCGTCGATCAGCTCGCCGGGCGCGTCGGCGAGGAAGCGCTGTTCCGAATGGCGCCGCGCGAGAGCGACGTGCCTGAACGCGCGGTGTGCCGGACGGCCGCGCTTGCGAGTCCGACTGGCTGGCCACGCTGGAAACGGCCGGTGCGGCTGCTTGGGCGCCCCGAACTGCTCTCGAGCGTGGTCGCGCTTCTCCCCGATCATCCCCCGCGCCGGTTCATGTGGCGCGGCAAGCCCTATCGCGTCGTCGCCGGCGACGGTCCCGAACGCATCCACGGCGAGTGGTGGCGCAACGACCGGGAAATGTGGTCGGTGCGTGATTATTTTCGGGTCGAAGCGGAGGGCGGCGAGCGGTTCTGGCTGTTCCGGCGTGGCGACGGCGTGGAGGTGCCGACCGGCGATCTCACTTGGTATATGCACGGGCTGTTCGGCTGATGGCGGCGCCCGCGACCACCTATGTCGAGCTTCAGGTCACGAGCCATTTTTCGTTCCTGCGTGGCGCCAGCGCGCCCGAGGAGCTGTTCGCTGCGGCCGCTCTTCAAGGTCATACGGCGCTCGGCCTCACCGATTGGGGCAGCGTCGCGGGCGTGGTGCGCGGCTGGGACGGCCAGAAGGCGACCGGCGTCCGCATGATCCCCGGCGCGCGCGTCAACCTCACTGATGGCCGCGCACTGCTGCTTTATCCGACCGACAGGCCGGCATGGTCGCGGCTGACCCGGCTGCTGTCGATCGGCAAGGCGCGCGGCGGCAAAGGCTTTTGCGTGCTCGACTGGAGCGATGTCGGCGCCCATGCCGATGGCCTCATCGCGATCCTCGTACCCGACAAGGCGGACGGCGCGACCGCCGCGCATCTCGCCGAGCTGCGCGAAGTGTTCGGCTCGCGCGGCTATCTGGCACTGTCGCTACGCCGCCGGCCCGATGATGCCGCCCGGCTCCATAATCTCGATGTTCTGGCGCGGGCCGCCGGGATGCGCAGCGTCGCCACCGGCGATGTCCTCTACCATGCCTCGGATCGGCGGCCATTGCAGGATGTGGTGACGGCGATCCGCGAAAAGACCACGATCGATGCGCTGGGATTCCGGCGTGAGCGGTTCATGGATCGCCACCTCAAATCGCCGGAGGAGATGGAGCGCCGGTTCGCGGCCTTCCCCGATGCAATCCGGGCCAGCGCTGATATCGCCGCCGCCTGCCGGTTCGACCTCGGCGAGATCCAGTACCAATATCCCTATGAGCAGATGATGGCGGGGCGCACCGCCCAGGAGGCGCTGGCGGCGTTGGCCGAAGACGCTGCGGGCCGGATGTTCCCCGAAGGCCTGCCGTCCAAATATCGCGATCAAATCGATCACGAACTTAGGCTGATCGATCAGCTCGGCTACGCGCCCTATTTCCTGACGGTCAATGCGATCGTCGCCGAGAGCCGGCGCCGCGGCATCCTCTGCCAGGGACGTGGCTCAGCGGCCAATAGCTGCGTCTGCTACATGCTCGGCATCACATCGATCGATCCGATCCAGCACGAATTGCTGTTCGAACGGTTCGTCTCGGGCGAGCGCAAGGAGCCGCCCGACATCGACGTCGATTTCGAGCATGAGCGCCGCGAAGAGATCATCCAGTGGATTTACGACACTTATGGCCGTCACCGCTCGGCGCTGACCGCTGTGGTGACGCGCTACCGCACGCGCGGCGCGGTCGCCGAAGTTGGCAAGGCGCTCGGCCTGCCGCGCGATCTGACCAAGATGCTGACCGGGCTGGTGTGGGGCTGGTCGATGGATGGCGTCACCGATGAACAGGTTGCCAGCCTCAACCTCAACGCCGACGATCATCGCCTCCGGCTGACGCTCGACCTTGCCCGCCAGCTTATCGGCACACCGCGTCACCTCTCGCAGCATCCCGGCGGGTTCGTGCTCACGCAGGAGCGCCTGGACGATCTCGTGCCGATCGAACCGGCGCGGATGGAGGATCGCCAGATCATCGAATGGGACAAGGACGATATCGACGCCCTCAAATTCATGAAGGTCGATGTTCTCGGCCTCGGGATGCTCGGCTGCATGAACCGGGCCTTCAACCTGCTGGAGGAGCATAAGGGCATCCGCATCGGCATGGCCGACCTGCAGGACGATGATCCGGCCGTCTATGCGATGATCCAGAAGGCCGACACGCTGGGCGTGTTCCAGATCGAGAGCCGCGCGCAGATGTCGATGCTGCCCCGGATCAAGCCCAACCAATTCTACGATCTCGTCATCGAGGTCGCGATCGTGCGCCCCGGCCCGATCCAGGGGGATATGGTGCATCCCTATCTCCGCCGCCGCGAGGGCAAGGAGAAGCCCGAATATCCCAAGCCCGAGTTGCGCGCCGTGCTGGAAAAGACCTTGGGTGTCCCGCTGTTTCAGGAGCAGGCGATGAAGGTGGCGATCGTCGGCGCCGGGTTCACGGCCGTAGAAGCCGATCAACTCCGCCGTGCGATGGCGACGTTCAAGCTGACCGGCGGCGTCAGCCATTTCTATGACAAGCTCGTCGGCGGGATGGTCGAACGCGGATACCCCAAGGATTTCGCCGAACGCACGTTCAAGCAGATCGAAGGATTCGGCTCCTATGGCTTCCCCGAAAGCCATGCCGCCAGCTTCGCCAAGATCGCCTATGCGAGCTGCTGGGTGAAGCACCATCATCCCGACGTGTTCTGCGCCGCGCTCCTGAATGCACAGCCGATGGGGTTCTATGCGCCCGCACAGATCGTCGGCGATGCCCGCAAACACGGCGTCGAGGTGCGACCGGTCTCGCTCAACCAGAGCCACTGGGATTGCACGCTGGAGCCGACCGATGGCCGCTACCTCGCGGTGCGGCTCGGCTTCCGCCAGGTGCGCGGCCTCGCCAATGTCCACGGCGCCGCGATCGTCGGCGCGCGGGGTTCATCGCCATACGGAAGCGTCGAGGAAGTCTGGCGCCGCGCCGGGACCCCACGTGCAGCGATCGAGCGGCTGGCTGAGGCCGACGCCTTCCATTGCCTCGCCGAGAACCGCCGTCAGGGATTGTGGAAGGTGAAGGGGCTCGGCGACGCGCCCTTGCCGCTGTTCGCCGCGGCCGACGCGCGCGAGGCGGCGTTCTCACCGGAGGGACTGGAACCATCGGTCGCGCTCCGGCCGATGAGCGACGGTCGCGAGGTGGTCGAGGATTATCGCGCCACCCAACTATCGCTGCGCGGGCAGCCGGTGGGTTTCCTGCGCGATCAGCTTGCCGCCATGAACATCGTGCGCTGCTCCGATCTTCCGACCATCCGAGACGGCCGCAATGTCGAGGTCGCGGGGGTGATTCTCGTGCGGCAGCGGCCCGGTTCGGCCAAGGGCGTGCTGTTCGTCACAATCGAAGACGAAACCGGGATCGCCAATGGCATCCTCTGGCCCGACAGGTTCGAGATCTATCGCCGTGCGGTCATGTCGTCGTCAATGATCGCGATGCGCGGCCGCCTCCAGAAAGAGGGAGAGGTCATCCACATCATCTGCGACCGCATCGTCGATCATGACGATATGCTGCGCTCGATCGCGCACATGGATTTCGCGGTCGCGCCGAACCCGGCCGACGGGGCGAGAAGCGGCGGCGGTCCCGATCCGCGCGATCCCGCCTGGGCGCCGCGTGGCCGCACGCTCGCGTCACGACCTTTCGGGACCGAGCAGGAAGAATTGCTGCGCGTGCGCAGTCACGATTTCCATTAACGGCCGTTGGAAATCCCCTCGCCGCAAGCTGCGCCCGCAGATGGTCAGTGGGCTACGCTTACGACACAGGCCATGATGGCGAGGCCGGTGACGGTGGCCATGCTGCTGAGCGGCATGCCCTGGTCGGCAACCTGGGTAAGCTACCTCACTTGGGTTCGCAACCATTGGAGCGTTACGGCCGGCACGCCCGATTGGCCGGTCGGCGCGCACCAGCCGACCGCGCGTCTCACAATGTCTGGCCCGGCTTTGGCATCCCACAGCACCATGCCGGGCATGACCGCCTCGGAGATGGCCGCCATGTCGCCCGCCGCAGAGCCTGCAAACCAGTCCAAACCAATATCGGGGCCTGATCTGCGAGCTTTGGATAAAGTGATGCCGGTCGCCGCGCGACTGCATGTGCCGCGTCCGGTGTGGATATCGCCCCCCTTCCCAGCGCTGGCGATTGGACGGTGTCATCGCAGATACAGGATCGGCCTCTGCGCGTAACCTATGCGGTAAGCCCGGATGGGAATGCCGTGACCAAGACCAAGGATTTCGCCGATCAGAATATCGTCGACAAGGTGATCAATGTCGCGATCGCGACGCATGAAGGGCATTTGTTTGGACGCCTCAACCAGGCCATTTTGCTGCTGAACGCAATCGGTGTCCTGCTCGTCTCGATTACAGCGGCCAGAATGTGGTGGCGGCGCCGGCCTTCCGGCGTGCTCGGGGCGCCGCCGCAAGGCGCCCGCCCGCGTTTCTCAGCTCTGCTCCTCGCTACGGTCGCGGCCTTGGCCGTGATCCTGCGGCTATTTGGAGTATCGCTCCGGCTGGTTTTGGCGGTCGATCGAATATTCCTGCAACGCGTTTCGGCGGCAAATCGCTGGCTGGGCCTCGTACCACGAAGGGTCTGAATTGATCTGCGCGCGACATGGACAGCGAGAACCAGTTCTGAGCGCCGCCCTACTTACCGACATCAGCGCGGCTCGACTGTCGCGGGAAAAAGGGGTCCTGCTCGTCACTTCCGCGACACAGCTGGCGGGTAACGGTATGCAGCCGGTTGTGTTGTTACGTCTGCGGCCGCCAACCTTGTGTGACGGCCGCGCTAATCGCACCGCCCGCTTGGCGCTGGTCCGCAGCGGTCGGCGAGACACCGAGGCGGAACGATCGGCCCCCTGCCCGCGTTGCTCCGCCGTCTGCGGCGGTGGATCATGGTTTGGACGGGTCGCGGCCAACGACGTGAGAACAGGGGAGAGCGTCGCATGCCCGTACAGCCCGCGATTCGGAAAAGCGCAGTCCGCTGTGCCGGTAGCAAAGCCCACGATCGCGAGCCAGCGTAATGCTGCCGCTGCTCCTCTCCCGCTTTCAGTTCGCCTGGGTGATTGCCTGGCACATCCTGCTGCCTGCCTTCACCGTCGGCCTCGCCTCCTACATCGCCTTCATTGAAGGCATGTACTTCTTCACGCGGCGCGAGACCTATTTCCGCATCTCGAGCTTCTGGACCAAGATCTTCTCGATCTCGTTCGGCATGGGCGTGGTGTCGGGCATCATCATGCCCTTCCAGTTCGGCACCAACTGGAGCCGCTATTCGGACGCGACCTCGAACGTGCTGTCGCCGCTCTTCGCCTATGAAGGACTGACCGCTTTCTTTCTCGAAGCGGGGTTCCTCGGCGTGCTGCTGTTCGGGCGCAGCCTGGTGCCGCGTTGGATGCATTTCTTCGCGGCGCTGATGGTCGCGACGGGCACCTTGCTCTCGTCCTTCTGGATTCTGGCGGCAAACAGCTGGATGCAGACCCCCGCGGGCTATGTCATCAAGGACGGCCGCTTCTTTCCGAAGGACTGGGCGGCGATCATCTTCAACCCCTCCTTTCCCTATCGGCTCGCGCACACCGTCAACGGCTTCTACGTGACGACCGCGTTCGTGGTCGTCGGCGTCGCCGCGTGGCTGTTGCGTAACCGCCGCGGCGTCGCCGAGGCGCGGCTGATGCTGTCGACGACCTTGTGGCTGCTGCTCGCGCTGGTGCCGCTCCAGATCCTGCTCGGCGACATGCACGGCCTCAACACGCTTGAATACCAGCCGGCCAAGCTCGCCGCGATCGAAGCGCGTTGGGACACCGGCTCGCGCGTGCCGCTGACGCTGTTCGCGATTCCCGACCAGGACGCGGCGACCAATCATCTGTCGGTCGACGTGCCAGTGCTGGGTAGCCTGATCTTGACGCACGATTCCAACGGCACGATCCGCGGGCTCAAGGAATGGCCCGCCGACGAGCGGCCGCCGGTCGCGATCACCTTCTTCGCCTTCCGCATCATGGTCGCGATCGGGCTCATCATGCTGGCGGTGGTGATGGTCGGCAACGCGATGCGGCGCGGCGGATGGGTGTATGAGAATCGGACGTTCCTGCGCATCTGCGAGTTCGTCGCGCCGCTCGGCTTCATCGCCGTCATCGCAGGCTGGACGACGACCGAAGTGGGGCGGCAGCCCTGGACCGTCTACGGCCTGTTGCGCACCGCCGATTCGGTCTCGCCCTCGCTGACCGGCGGCGACGTCGCGCTGACGCTGGCGGGCTATATGCTCGCCTATCTGATCATGTTTCCGGCGGGCATTCTGCTGATGGCGAGGATCGTGCGGCGCGGGCCCGAGGCGAAGCCGGCGGAAGGACCGGTCGAGAGCGGACGGCCGGAAGGCCCGATCCATGCGCTTCCATCGGGCGCGGAGGACGACCGATGACTACGATCGATCTGGTGCCGATCTGGACATTGATCCTCGGGCTCGGCGTCTTCTTCTACGTCCTGCTCGATGGATTCGACCTTGGTGTCGGCATCCTGTTCGGCTTCGCGCCCGATACTGAGGCGCGCAATCTCATCATGAACTCGGTCGCACCGATCTGGGACGGCAACGAGACCTGGCTGGTGCTCGGCGGCCTCGCATTGCTCGCGGCCTTTCCACTCGCCTTCGCGATCATCATCCCAGCGGTCTATTTCCCCGTCGCGATCATGCTGCTCGCGCTGGTCTTCCGCGGCGTCGCGTTCGAATTCCGCTACCGCGACGCGGAGCATAAGACATTCTGGGACTACGCCTTCACCTACGGCTCGGGCATTGCGACCTTCGCGCAAGGCATCGTACTCGGCGCCTTCATCCAGGGCTTCCAGGTCGACGGCCGGCATTTCGTCGGCTCAAGCTTCGATTGCTTCACGCCCTTCTCGCTGCTGACCGGTGTGGCGTTGCTGTTCGGCTATGCGCTGCTCGGCGCGGGTTGGCTGATCCTCAAGACCGAGGGCGACCTGCAGGCGTTCGCCTGCCGGATGGGGCGGGTCGCCTTCATCGGCGTGCTGATCGCGGTCGGCGTTGTCAGCATCTGGACCCCGCTCGCCAGCGACGCGATCGCGAACCGCTGGTTCTCCTGGCCCAACATGCTGTATCTCGCGCCGATTCCGATCGTCACCTTGTTGTTCGCGCTGCTCGAATGGCGCGCGCTCGGCCGCCGCCATCACGACGCGATCCCCTTCGTCGCCGCGATGGGAATGTTCGTGATGTCCTATATCGGCATCGCGATCAGCCTGTGGCCCTATATCGTGCCGCGCACCTACACCCTGTGGCAGGCCGCCTCGTCGGAGGACACCCAGACTTTCCTGCTGATCGGCACGCTGTTCCTGCTGCCGATCATCTTCGTCTATACCAGCTGGTCCTATTGGGTGTTCAGGGGCAAGGTGCGCCACGACATCGGCTATCATTGAGCCGCGTCAGGCGCGAAAACGAGCGCCGCGCGCCTCCAGCATTGCTTTCCAGAATGGCTTGTGCGGCGTTTTCTCCTGCTGCGCCTCGACGCGATCGAGCTCGGGGACGTAGCGTTTCAGCGTCGTCTCGACGCTGCGCTTGAGCGTCATCAGCGCCGACGGACAGCCGCCGCACGCTCCGCGCATTTCGACGATCGCGACGCCGTCGCGATAGCTGACCAGCGTGATGTTGCCCCCATCCCTGCCGACCGCGGGGGCGATACGCGTGCGCAGGATATCGACGATTTGCGCCTCGATCGGATCGCTCGGCGTGGCGATTCGGGGCGCTTCCTCCTGCGCCCAATGCTCCAGTTCAGCTTCATCCCCGGCGTCGAGCGCCTCGGTCAGCGCCATAAGCACATCGAACCGCAGCTCGTCCCAGTCGGGCGCGGACGCATCGCGGCTGACGGCGACGAACTCGCGGGCGAGCAGCACATCCTTGACGCCAGCGATCCGCAGGAGGCGATCGGCGATCCGCGGGCGGTGCTCGACGTCACGGCCGAACGCAGCGGGCTCGCGAAGCGGCAATGGCGACGGCATCAGAAAACGCAGCGTCGCCGGGTTCGGCGTCACCTCGACTTCAATCAGCATCGTTCCGCTCCCAAGACTCGCGGGTTTCCCTCCCTCAGATCGGGCTTCGCGTCCGCCAACGCAATATTTGTTGATACTTGTTTTATAGCTCAAGATTGCTGACGCGGTCGTTCAGGTCGCCGGTATCACGCTATCAGCAGACGTACTACGACAGTGGCGACAACTCGCCCTTTCGCGCGCTGTGGGAACACCCCAACGCTATCATCAACACTCGGCCGTTGCCGTGAGCCGCTGGTGAACGCAGCATCAGAATATCGTTGCCATTAAGACCTGCGGCGCTGATCTCGACCTCAACGATTGAACCTTTCTGTTCGATCGACCGGAGCCACTACGCACCCCGACACCACGAGCCGCACATTAATCAACCGGCTGGCGATGTAACTGCCGCGCGGTTTCCGTCCTTTGAAATCCACACGAACCTGCATGAAGGCAGTCGTTCGCCCGTACCGGCTAAACTTTCGCAGGTTGACGGATCAATGCCTTGAAAATTCAGAGGCCTGTTCGAGAGCGGCCAAAACGCTTACCTGGATCGACTTTTCGAACGGGTGACGAGCGCGTCCAGCGTCTCGAACTTGCGGTGCTGGAAGACATCCGATTGCGGCGAGGCATAGGCCACCGCAGCGGCGCGCAGACTGATCGCGGCATCTTTCCAGCGGCCCACGTGCGCAGCGATTTCCGCCTGCGCCAGATCGACGTTCGCGCCCCAGTTGGGATCGCTGGCCAATTCGGCTACCGCCTTGCGATCGATATGCGCGATCAGGGGTGCTGCGGCGGCGTCCTGCCCGGCCTCGATCAGGCACTGCGCCAGCGCGGTGGCGACGCCCTGGGTCAGCGCCGCCTTCGCGCCGAATGCCTTGAGCGAAGCTTTGTAAGCCTTGCGCGCGTCGGCGACGCCGTGGGCGAGATCGGGGGCGCGGCATTCCGATGTCGCCAGATCCGACAGGGCGACGATCGGGCGGAAGGCGTGCAGCCCCTGCTGCTTGAACGCGATTCCATAAAGCTCGCGGCCATCGGCGATCGAGGCGCGATAATCGCCGAGATCGCCATAGGCTTCGACCCGCGCCGCCAGCGTCTGCTGGACAAGGCGATGGTCGGGGCCGAGCTGTTGCCGCATCAGCGGCAACACCGCCGACAAGGCCGCCACCGCGTCTGCGAAGCGCCGCTGGTAGAGATAGGCCTGGCCAAGGTTCATCCGGAGCAGCAGCACGTCGGGATTGGTCGGCCCGAGCAGCCGCATCTGCGCGGCGAGCAGCGGCCTGATCTCGGCCTCTGCCCCCTTGCCGTCGCCAAGACGGATCAGCGTGAAGGCGTGGCGCTGATGGAAATCGTTGCGGGTGCGCGCGTCGAATTGTGCCGGCATGGTATCGGCAAGCCGTGCGGCAAGTCCGAACTGGTCGCGCGAGACATGCACGTCGCCCCCGGCCAGCTCCGCCATGCCGCGCGCCGAAGCCAGCCATACGCGCACTTCCGGGTCGATCCGATCCTCGTCCTTCGGCAGCCGGGCACGCTCCCGCGCGACGATCGCTCGCGCACGCTCGACCGAGCCTTGCGTGTACGACAGCGCCTCCATCGCAGCGTGTTGCAGCCGCGCGATCACCGCCGCCTTGCTGTCGGCGGCGCCGGCGCGGGCGTAGGCGGCGTCGGTCTTGGCATAAGCGGCGCGCGCCGCCGCCCAGTCGGATTGCTGGGCATAGACGCGGGCGAGCGTGTGATAGAGCCGTGCGGCGACCAGCGGGGCATTGCCGAAGCGGCGGTCGATCTCCGGCTCGGCGCGGCGGGTGGCGTCGATCAGCGTCTCCCCGGCGCTGCCGCTTTTCGACGGATCGCCGCGCGCCAGCAAGTCGTCGGCGAGAAAGCTGTTGATCGCGGTGGCGATCCCCGCCTGGCGTTGCGCCTCGTCCCGCTCGTGCGAAGCTTGCCAGGCGGCGGCCGAGGCGCCGGCGACGCCGAGCGTGAGCGCGATGCCGGCGGCGATCACCCAGGGGCGGCGGGTGCGCGCGCGCTCCGCCTCGTGCCGGATTCGGTCCTGCTCGCGTTGCTCGGCGGCGGCGCGCTCGGCCCCGGCGCGCCGGGCATCCAGCGTGGCGAGATTGTCTGCCAGCAGCTCGGCGGAGGGAAAGCGATCTGCCGGGTCGAGCGCGCAAGCGCGGGCGATGTCTTCTTGCAGCAGCGGATCGCCGACCAATTCCTCCCAGCCCGGCGCAAGCGGACGATGGAGATCGCCGACGACGAGCTGGAACAGGATCAGGCCCAGCGCATAGATGTCGGCCGCCCCCGACGGTGCGCCGCCGCCGATCAGTTCCGGCGCGACGTAGAAGGGCGTTCCGGCCGGCGACGAGGCGCTTCCGTCGAGGGTTTCGGTGACCGTCATGCCGGTCAGCGCCACGGCGCGAAGGTCGGGATGGTCGAGCATCGAGCTGCCGAAGTCGATCACGCGGACGCCGGTCTCGTCCGCTGACGCCGATACCAGCAGGTTCGACGGCTTGAGATCGAGATGCAGGACGCCGAGGCCATGCGCGGCGGCGACGGCGCGCGCCGCCTGCTCGACCAGCGCGATCCGGCCGGCGCGATCGAGGCCGGCGCCGTGCTGCACGAACCATTGGCCCAGGTCGACGCCCGCATCGGGGAAGGCGAGCCAGGCGGGCACGCGATCGAATGCGCGCGCGACCGGCAGCACGAACCGCGCCGCGCCGTCGCCGATCGTGGCGAGCACTTGCGCGGCGCGCGCTTCGCGCTTGAGTTGGCGCAGCCGGCCGGGCGTTTCGGCGAACTTGAAGACGCGCGCCGCGCCCGCCTCGGACCGGGCGAGCCAGACATCGTCGGTGTCGCCGCGCGCCAACGGCCGATCGAGCAGCCAGCCTTCCGCGCCCGGCACGGGATCGCCGGGCATGAACCCGATCCGCGGCCGATCGCTTGCTTGCCCGCACTGCACCGCCGCGTCGGCAGCAATGCGGTAGCCCAGTTTCGGCACGGTCTCGACGATCGCGGCCTCATCGCCCAGCGCGCGGCGCAGCTTGGCGATGGCGGTGGGCAGCGAGGCGGGCACTACCGTCACGCCCGGCCAGACCAAATCGAGCAGCTCGTCCTTGGTGACGACCTCGCCGTTGCGGTGGAGCAGCGCGAGCAGCAGCTCCATCGGCTTCTGCTCGATATCCACGTCGCGTCCGGCGACGCACAGCCGCCAGCTCGATTCATCGACCGCGACTGTGCCGACCGTCCAGATCAGCCGACTGCGCCCGGAACCGCCCGATTTGCGCGCCATAGCTCCCCCCACCACGCTTCATAACTTCTTGATGAGCGTCGCTTCCCGAGAACAGCATATGTTGTTGCGGCAGATCAACGATCCATTTGGATGAGGGAGGCCGCGATGAAGGGACGGGTCCTGGGATTTTCCGCCGAAACCGGCACCGGCGTCATCAACGCGGAGGACGGGCGGCGCTATTCGTTCACCACCGCCGACTGGCAGGCGGGGCGGCCGGTCGACGCCGGCATCCGCGTCGATTTCGAAGCCTATGGGGAGACAGCAAAGGGCATCTACGCCGATACGGGCGCGGGCGGCGTGGATGTCGCTGCGCTGGCGGCTTCGCCCGCGGTGGGCAAGGCCAGGGCGCTGTTGACCGGCACGATCGCCGTGCCGATCGCGATCGTGCTGCTGATCGCCTGCGTCCTGCCCGCGCTGACCATGCCGCAAAAGAGCGTATCGCTGTTCGACCTGCCGTCGATCCTGTCGATCGCCAATCCGTTCGGCGCGCTCGACGGCGATGGCGGGGCTGGCCCCAGCGCCGGGTTCAAGCTGTTCCTGATGCTGCGTTTCGCCGCGCCGCTGCTCGCGCTGGCGCTGCTCTGGCAGGCATGGCGGGGGGCGGCGCTGCGGCTCGTCACGCTAGCGGCCGGCGCGGCGGGGATCGCCGCGTTCCTGCTGGTGCTGCTGGTCAAGGCCGGGCTGACATCGGGAAGCGACCCGTTCGGCGAAGCACTGGGGCAGGTACTCGGCACCGGCATCGGCGCCTGGCTACTGCTGCTTGCCGGCATCGGCCTGATCCTCGCCGGCCTCGGCAAGATCGGCAAGCCGCTCGGTCGAAACGAGTGAGCGGGCTCACGGAAAGCGAACGCCTCGATGACGCAGATCACAACCATTACCGTCGGCTCACGCCGGATGGCGATCCACAGCATGAGCGGCGAGGTGATGGATACGCGGAAATGGACAACGACCGAGATCTCGGGCGGCGGCGGCAGCGGCGTAATCAGCAACGGATCGGGTTACATCCAGCGTGACGAAGTGAAGTCGAAAACGACGACTCATGACCAGATCATCATCCGGACCGCCGACGGCGAGGAAGAATCGCTCAAGATCGAGGACATGCATCTTGTGGTGCGTCAGGGCCATTGGGTGGCGCTGATCTGGGCGATAGTCGACGGCCGGAAGGACGGCCCCTTCGTCGCCGTCTACAACCACAATACCGGCTCGCTGGATTTCATCGCCTCAGGCGTGAACAAGGCGTGCTTCCCGATGATTTCGTCAGTGTTCGGGGTAGCAACGGTCTTTCTCGCGCTGATCGGCGCATTCGTCTGTTTCCTGTCGAGCGTTGTTCTCGGCTTGCTGATGATAGTGCCATGCGCCGCCTATTTTCTCTGGTTGAGCAAGCGCCGTGACGCTTTCAGGGAACAGGTTGCGGCGCTCCGGGATCAGATCAAGGCGAGCCAAGCCGCACCCAAAGCGGTTTCGACGTAGCCGCGGCATGCCGGCCCACTGGTCGAATATTCGACGATGATCTTCGCATGGACGAGGAGGATAGAAGAGATGAAAACCCTGTGCACCTTGCTAATGTTGGCGGCGGGCGGAGTGGCAACGCAGGCGATGGCCGCAAGCGTCGTCACCGTCGATATGGGGGTCGACGCAACCCCGACCGAAGTCGCCGCGATAAATCGCGCTCAGAACAAGGACGACATCAGCGTATTGCCCGTTTTGGTCGGCCATGCCGATCTCAATGGCGATCACCGGCCCGACTTGATCCTTCGGACGAGAAATTCGGCCCTTTGCGGTTCGGCGAACGGTTGCGAAACCGACGCGCTTCTTGCCACGCCGAAGGGTTACGCCCGTCAGTTGACCGGCCTCGCTGGCAGCGGTGACGGAGACGTCTTCGTGCTACCGGCCATGCACAATGGGATGCACGATCTGCGGTTCGAAGGTGGCGACCGCATCATCCGATGGAACGGCAAGGAATATCGTTAGAAAGGGGGAAATATGATGCGGCATTTGACTTTGGCGGCCGCCGCCGCACTGGTTATGACCACGAGCGCGAGCGCCGCCCCCACGGTCGGTACATCCCGCTCCGCCGTCGTCGCCCGCTTGTTCGTCCAGTTCCTGCTGCCCGCGTCGGTCGACTATTCGGCAGGAGATTGGAACATGACGCGGGCGGTGGGCGCGGTGCGATGGGGCAAGGGTCCGATCATGCTCGACAAGCCCACGCCCGAGGGCGCTTATTTCGCGCTGCCGGGACAGTTCGCCGTCGGCGGCCGGCAGGCAGTGGTTGTCGCCAACGGCGCGCGCACAATGGTTTCCAACTATTACCTGCTCGACCCCGCACCCGCCAGTAACCCGGAAGCCGCCGCCGTCGGGTTCAAGGCAGCCGGCTATACGCTGGCCCCCGCGCGCTGCCCGATCGGCGGCGGCGCCTATCCCGACAGCCGCCGCTGGTATGGCATCACCTATCCCGGCAAGCGGCCGGCCTATCTCTACACCGCCACGATCAAGGGCGGCGGGTCGGGCTATGTCCTCTATATCGGCGGGCTGCCGACGATGAGCGAAAACGATGCGCCGCGCTTTACCGACGATTGCGCCGCCGCCTCCGCGCCGCCTGCGGGCTTCCGCACCGGCACCGAGGCCGTGTCGGCCCTGATCGACCAGCTCATGCGGTCGGCGTCGGCGGCTGCGTCGCTGCCCTGGGCGGCGGTCAGAAAACTGCCGTCGATCACATGGCGCAAGGGACCGGACCACGTTACGATCCCCTATTCCGACGGGGGCGACGATCCCAATCCCTATACTCTATCGGGCACCATCAAGACGCCGACCACGGAGTCGGAAACCCGCGCAACGGGCACGGCGAGTACCGCCACCCGCTTTTATTTCCGCTATCTCGACCATATCCGGCCGGGCGACGTGTTCGAGCGGCTGCGCGGCAAAGGGTATCGCATTGCCGCCGTGCGCTGCGGCAAGCCTTACACCAAGATGAGCGAGAACTGGTTCACTATTCGAGCGCCCGGCAAGCGGCCGGCAATTCTCTATCGCGCGATCTCCAACGACGGCCCGCAGGTCAGCTATGTGCTGCGTATCGACAACGTCATGCCGCCGATCAAGCAGGGACAGCGCCCGGCGCCAGCTTCGGGGTGTCCGGGCTGAGCCAATTCGGTGATCTCGAGGGCAATCGTCTGTTCGAAGCTGCCAGCGGGCTTCATCATTGGTCGATACTGGCTCAAAAGTTCTAATAGGCGAGCCAAAGTATCCTGCATAAGGAGATAACGATTACCAGCTGGTCAGACGATTATGGTGCTCGTCGTCTTGTGCCGCTTTCGAGGTGCCGGCCCAACACTGGCACCGTTCTCGTACTCATGTTGGACGGCGTGGCGATTAGGAACGCCGAAGGCGGGCGCGCGATCGACGGCAGCAAAGCGGCTTTTGTTCACGTTCCCGTACAGGCCGCCTGCTTCGCATCGTGTGAAGCAAATGCTTGCCTGTTCGTTTATCCTAGAGTTCTATCGGCACCGCTTCCTGGGGCAGGGTTTGCGTTGGTCCCCTCCTCGAGATGCAGAGAGGTAGCGTTGGAACAACGGGTCTCCCCCCGCTAGGGCACAATGCTCGTATCCACACAAGAAGAAGGACGTTTAATGAACAACAACGATCTCGCCGAGCGCGTGGCGGACAGACACGACCTGAGCAAAGCTAGCGCCCGCAAGGTAGTCGATACGGTGTTTGGCGCTATCGGTGATGCCGCTGCGAAAGGCGAGGAGATCGCCCTCAATGGCTTCGGCAAGTTTCGCGTCAAGGCTTCGCCTGCACGCGATGGCCGTAATCCACGGACTGGTGAACGGATGACGATCAAGGCGTCCAAGAAGCTCACCTTTACGCCTGCCAAAGCCGTGAAGGATAAGCTGAACGACTGAACGGAGCGCGCCGCGTGAGCGCCGCCCGGGCGAAGCGCAATACCCGCGGGACATGCCGGATATTCTCGATCCCGCTCGCACTGGCGGCGATCAGCCTGGCCGGTCCCGTCGCCGCATTGCTGACCGACGGTCCGATCGACCCTTTGTGGACGCCCGCGATCGCCGTCCCCCTGACCACGATTCTGAATACCCTGTTGACGACCGTCAACGAACGTCGGCGCACGACACACGCCTGAAGCGTCTCGGACGAGCTCGATACTATCCGGTTTCTGTTGCTGTCCGAGGAGTGCTCCGGGATGGTGGCCTTAAGGTGACGACGGCGCTGACACGTCGCGAGATCGGCGACGAAATAACATCCTACTCACTTGTAGCAGGAGGCGTGCGTGCGCAACGACGTCTCCTAAAGCGGGCAAACACGCCTTGACGAACCGCACAGCGACCACACACAAAGCCTTCGCCAATGCCGTGTTCGCGATCGCGTTCATGGTGCCGATGCCGAACCGGAGCTACCGACCAGCGGCACCGGCTTGGATGCGAGCCTGATCGCCCTCTGCCCGCCATCTCGGGTTCGGACTGTTGGCGCCTGTAGTTATTGGGAGGCGGAATCCTCGCGAGGCGCGCAAATGTTGCACAGCGCCTCGATGATCGCTGCCACCTGCATGTCCTGGATTCGGTAGTAACGGGTCTGTGCCTCTGCCCGCACCTCAACGGTGCCTGAATCGCGCAGCATAGCTAGATGCTGTGATACTGTCGGCTGGGGCAAGCCGGTCAATTCGACCAGTTCGTTGACCGAAACTTCGCCTGTGCTCATACGACACAGCATGATAAGGCGATCTCGATTTGCGAGCGTTCGTAGACGCTGGGCGACCTCCGTAGCATGATCCTGCAACAGTTCGAGCGGGCCGGTATAGGTCATGGCTCCACCGTTGCCGGTCGGCCGTCATCGCGCAAGACCACGTAGATCGCCGGGATCACCAGCACGGTCAGCAGGGTCGATGAGGCGAGCCCGAACAGGAGCGAGATCGCCAGCCCCTGGAAGATCGGATCGGTGAGGATCACCGCGGCGCCGATCATCGCGGCGGCGGCGGTGAGCGCGATCGGCTTGAAGCGGATCATGCCCGCCTCCAGCAGCGTGTCGCGCAGCGATTTTTCCGGGCGCCGTGCATGACGGATGAAATCGACCAGCAGGATCGAGTTCCGCACGATGATGCCGGCCAGCGCGATGAACCCGATCATCGAGGTGGCGGTGAACGGCGCGCCGAACAGCATATGGCCGATGACGATGCCGACCAAAGTCAGCGGGATCGGCGTCAGGATCACCAGCGGCAGCCTGAAGCTGCGGAACTGCCCGACCACCAGCACATAGATCGCCAGCAGCGCGACCATGAACGCCGCGCCCATGTCGCGGAAGGTGACCCAGGTTATCTCCCACTCGCCGTCCCACAGCAGCGTAGTGTGCGATTCGTCCTCGGGCTGGCCGTGCAGGCTGATCATCGGCCGTTCGAGACCGCGCGCCTTCCAGTCATAGGTCTGCACCGCCTTGTCGACCGCGATCATGCCGTAGATCGGCGCCTCGTAGCGCCCGGCAAGTTCGGCGGTGACCATCGCCGCGCCGCGGCCGTCACGGCGATAGATCGTGCGGCCGCCCTTCCGTAACGTTGCGTCGACCATCTGGCCGAGCTCGATCAGGCGCGGGCCGTTCGGCCCCTGCGTCGCCGCCACCGGAGTCGCGGCCAGTGCCTCGGACCAGCGCCGCTGCGACTGGTCGAGGGTGATCTGGATCGGCAGCGGATCGCGGCCATTGCCCTGCGGCGCATAGCCGACCGTCCTGTCGCCCATCAGCGCGCCGATGCTGTCGAGCACCTGGCGTTCGGAGAGACCATAGTGGTCGAGCCTGGCGCGGTCGGGGATCAGGCGCAACTCGGGCTGCGGCAGGCCGAAGCTGTTGTCGACATCGACGATGTAGGGCACCGACTTGAAGATCGCCTCCACCTGCGCGGCGGTCGCGCGGCGGGTCGCCTCGTCGGGGCCGTAGATTTCGGCGAGCAGCGTCGCCAGCACCGGCGGCCCCGGCGGCGTCTCGACCACCTTGATCGAGCCGTCGGGCGGTAACGGAATCGCCTTCAGCCTGTCGCGCAGCGCCACCGCGATGGCATGGCTGTTGCGCGAGCGATCGCCCTTGGGCTTCAGCGTCACCATCACGTCGCCCATCCAGGGCTTGTCGCGCAGGAAATAATGGCGGACGAGGCCGTTGAAGTTGAACGGCGCCGAGGTGCCGGCATAGGCCTCCATCGACGTCACCTCGGGCATCGTGCGCGTCACCGCCGCGACCTGCTCGAGCATCCGCGACGTCGCCTCGAGGCTGGTGCCCTCGGGCATGTCGACGACGAGCTGCAGCTCCGACTTGTTGTCGAACGGCAGCAGCTTCACCGTCACCGCCTCGAAGTAGAACATCGAGCAGGCGACGATCGTGGCGATGCCGACACCGATCAGGAAGTTGCGCGCGCTGCGCTTCGTCGCGATCACGCGAGTGGCGACGTGAGCGTAGAGCTTGCCGAGCTTGCCGCCGCGCGTGTCCTCATGCTCGTGCGCGTCCATCAACGCCGAGCGGGCGAAGCGGATCATCAGCCACGGCGCGATGATCACCGCGACGAAGAAGGAGAAGACCATCGCGGCGCTCGCATTGATCGGGATCGGCGCCATGTACGGCCCCATCATGCCCGACACGAACAGCATCGGCACCAGCGCGGCGATCACCGTCATCGTCGCGACGATGGTCGGGTTGCCGACCTCGGCGACGGCGTCGATTGCCGCCTCGACGCGCGTCCGGTCGTCGTTCATCGCCCAGTGGCGGGCGATGTTCTCGATCATCACGATCGCGTCGTCGACCAGGATGCCGATCGAGAAGATCAGCGCGAACAGGCTCACCCGGTTGATGGTGAAGCCCATGATCTTCGAGGCGAACATGGTGAGCAGGATGGTGGTCGGAATCACCACCGCGGTCACCCCCGCCTCGCGCCAGCCGATCGCGAAGCCGATCAGCACGACGATCGACACCGTCGCCAGCGCGAGGTGGAACAGCAGCTCGTTGGCCTTCTCGTTCGCCGTCTCGCCATAGTTGCGGGTGACGGCGACGTGCACGCTGTCGGGGATCAACGTGCCTTCGAGCGTCTTGACCCGCTGTTCGATCGCCGAGGAGACGGTGACGGCATTGGCCCCCGCCCGCTTGGCGATGGCGATGCTGACGGCGGGCGCCATGCGCCACTTGCCGTCGTCCTTCGTCCAGCGCCAGACGCGCGCCTGATGCTGCTGCGGCCCTTCGCTGACGGTGGCGACGTCGCGCAGATAGACCGGCGCGCCGGTGATCGAGCGCACGGTCAGCATCCCCACCTGCTGCGAGCTGTCGAGCGTTCGTCCGGCGACGACGCTTACCGCCTCGCCATTTTCGCGCACCATGCCGGTGGGAAAGGCTCGGTTGGCCTGTTCGGCGGCGTCGATCACATTGCCTAGCGGCACCTGATAGAGCGCCAGCCTGGCAGGATCGGGGGTGATGCGGATCGCTTCCTGCTGGCCGCCGGTGATGAAGGTCAACCCAACGTCATCGACCTTGGCGATCTCGATGCGTAGCCGGCCGGCGAGCTCATGGAGTGCCTGATCCGTCCACTGGCCCGGCGCGCTCGCCGCCGGCGTCAGCGTCAGCACGACGATCGGCACGTCGTTGATTCCGCGCATGGTGATCTTCGGCGGCGGAATGCCTACAGGAATACGGTCGATATTGGCCTGGATCTTCTCGTCGATCCGGGTGATCGCGGCCTCGGGGTCGGAACCGACCATGAACCGCGCGGTGACCATCACGCCATTGTCTTCTGCCTGCGTATAGACATGCTCGACGCCCTTGACGCTCTTGACGATCGTTTCGAGCGGCTTGCCGACCAGCTCGATCGCATCGCCAGCCGACAGCCCCGGCGCGGCGACCTGGATGTCGACCATGGGAACACTGATCTGCGGTTCCTCCTCGCGCGCGATGGTCATGGTCGAGATCAGACCGACAAGGATCGCCGCCAGCAGCATCAGCGGCGTGAGCGGCGAGTTGATCGTGGCGCGCGTCAGCCGCCCGGAAATGCCGAGGCTCATGGCGTCTTGGTCTCGATCAGCGTGTCGCCGGGACCGACGCCCGATAGAATCTCGACCTTGCCCGTCTCGACCGACGGCGTGGTCTGCACCGGCACGGTAGAGACGGCGCCGTCCTTCGCGGGCACGGTGACGTAATCGATGCCGTAGCGCGTGACGACATAGCTCGAGGGCACCAGCAATGCCCGGCGCGTGCCGATCTCGATCCGCGCGGCGACGCGGCGGCCGATCAGCGAGCCGTCGAGTCCGGGCACCAAGGCGTCGGCCCTAAACTGCCCGGCCTCGACCGATGGATAGACCTTGGTGACGTGCCCGATCGTCGTGCTGTCGCCGAGCCCGCTCACCATCACCCGTGCGCCGTCGTGCACCTTTCCGGCAAGTGACTCGGGCAGATCGAGGCGCAGCACCACCGGCCCGGAGGTGATCGTCGCCAGCGACATGCCCGGCGCGACCGGCGAGCCCGCCGGCACGTTGGCGATCAGCACGCGGCCCACAGTCGGCGCGACGACGACGCCCTGGCCGGCAGTGGCATTAACCGCCGCCTGCTGCTGCCGCGCGGCGCGTACCTGCGCCTCGGCCGCATCAGCAGCTGCCTGCGCTTGCTCAAGTCGGGCCTTGGCGTAGACGCCGTTCTGATAGAGGAACTTTGTTCGGGAGAGATCGGCCAGGGCTTGTGAGAGTTGGGCCTGGGCAGCGGCGGCCTGCGCCGCATAGGCACCGCTCTGATAGGGAAGCTGGCTGTCAACGATGCGTCCGATTACCTGCCCCTTCTTCACGCTATCGCCCTCGCGCACCGTCAGACTGGTGAGGATGCCGGGAATACGCGCCAGCACCTGCGCCTGATCGACCGTTGCGACCTCGGCGCTGATCTCCTGCCATGCCGGCGTTTGCGATGTCGCCAGTTGCAAACGCGGACCCTCGGGCGCCTGCGGTCGAGTTGTTGCTGACTGAGTCTGATCACCGCATCCGCCGAGCAGCAATGCGCTCGCGACTAACGCCAACCAAGAACCGCGCTTCACGGCCGCCCCTCGGGATATTGCGTATTCACGGGGCGGACCATCGAGAAGCATCCTCTGTCCATCACCTCGCGCATCGTGCCGCCCGGTTGATCCGATCCTGCCATCTGTCTTCTCCGTTGAATTGCGTATAGCGTATATACGTGCAATCGTATATTTGGATACCCGTATTTATCCGGAGGCTGGGCAATGACAACACCGCACATCGTTGTTCTGGGAGCGGGACTTGGCGGCACAATCGCCGCCTTTGAGATTGGCGAAACATTGGGAACTCGCGCCCGTGTCACGCTTCTGGGCGAATCCGAGAATTTCTGGTTCGTGCCGTCCAATCCGTGGGTTGCGATCGGCTGGCGCGAGCCGGACGCGATCTGCGTCCATCTGCCGCCGGTACTAAAGAGGCGGGGGATCGCATTCAGTTCGATCGGCGCCAGCAAAGTGATCCCAGATCAGAACCGCATCGATCTGCGCGATGGCTCCCAGATATCCTATGATTATCTAGTGATCGCCACCGGACCGGAACTCGCCTTTGACGAGATTCCCGGTTTCGGCCCTGACGGTAATACCCTTTCGGTCTGCCAGACCGATCACGCCGTCATCGCACATGATCGCTTCGAAGCGCTGTGCGCCAAACCCGCGCCGATCGTCGTTGGCGCTGTGCAGGGCGCGTCGTGCTACGGTCCTGCATACGAAATGGCGATGCTGCTCGATACTGAGCTCAGGCGCCGCCAGATTCGCGACAAGGTGCCGATCACCTTCGTCACGCCTGAGCCTTATATCGGCCATCTCGGACTCGACGGCGTCGGCGACACCAAAGGCTTGCTCGAAAAGGAGATGCGCGATCGGCACATCAAGTGGATTACCAACGCAAAGGTAACCAGCGTCGAACATGGCATGCTGCACGTGGAGGAGGTCGACGAGAACGCCACGCCAAAGCGCGGCCACGACCTACCGTTCGGCTGGGCGATGCTGCTGCCAGCTTTCCGGGGCGCCGAGGCGGTGCGCGATATCGATGGTCTGAGCAATCCGCGTGGATTCGTCCTGACGGACAAACATCAGCGTAATCCAACATACTTGAACGTCTTTGGAATAGGCGTGTGTATCGCTATCCCGCCGGTAGGCCCGACGCCGCTGCCGGTCGGTGTGCCGAAGACCGGCTTTATGATCGAGAGCATGGTCACGGCTGTCGCGCAAAACCTGAAGCAGATGGTCGCTGGGCAAACGCCGACCCATGAGGCGACATGGAACGCCGTTTGCCTCGCCGATTTCGGTGATGGCGGCGTCGCATTCGTCGCCAAGCCGCAAATCCCACCACGCAACACCAATTGGTCGGCGGAAGGTCGGTGGGTCCACTTGGCGAAAGTCGGCTTCGAAAAATACTTCCTGCGTAAGATCGCAAGGGGTGAAAGCGAGCCGTTTTACGAGAGGCTCGCCCTGCATGTGCTTGGCATCAAGAAAATTCGTTTCGATCGAGGAGACGTAAAATGAATATCGACCGCGCCGTTATGGCATTCGCCGGCTCGATCGTACTTGCGAGCGCGATTCTGTCGATTGCCCTCAGCACATGGTGGATCGCGCTGACCATCTTCGCAGGGGTCAACATGCTGCAGGCGAGTATCACCGGATTCTGTCCCGTGGCAGCAGTTTTTCGCCGGTTTGGTCTCCGCGCCGGCGTTGCGTTTCGCTGAGCAGGCCGATGCGACGGTTGCTCCTTGCGGGTCTGCTCATCGGTGCTGCGCCCGTTCATGCTCAAACTCTGGACGCAGTGATCACCGCCGCAATCGATCACTCGCCTAGCTTGCTAGCAGCACGCGCGCGCGCCGATTCGGCCCAGGCGAAGGTCGATGAGGCACGTGCCGAGCGCGACCCGATTGTCTCACTTGATGGCGAGATCGGCACCGGTAGGTTGGATCCGCAGGGTTTCTTCGGCTTGGACGCCGCCAACGTGATGACGCGCATGGCGCGCGCGACTGTGGAGTTGCCGCTGTTTACCGGCGGCCGCGTCGGCGCGGCGGTTCGTCAGGCTTCGGGTGGCCGCGATGCGGCGAAGGAACAGGTCCGTGAAACCGAACTGACGCTACGGGTGCAAGTTGTGCGCGCTTATGCCGACGCGCTCGCAGCGGAAAAGCTGACGGTCAGCTATCAAAAGCTTGTCGCATCGTTGGAAGAGGTCGTTCGGCAGGCGAAGCTCAAATTTCGTGCCGGCGACGGCACCAACACGGAAACAGCTCAGGCAAAGGCGCGTCTTGCCGAGGCACTCGCAGGTCTGGCCGCAGCGCAGGGACGGTTGGCGACGGCGCGGTCACTGTTGCAGTCGCTAACTGGAAGGCCGGTGATCCTTTCGGGCGAGCTTCCGGCCCCGCCAGCGCTTCCGCCAAGCGCGGATGATGCCATGAGCCGCGCGCTGGCCAGCAATCCACAAATTCTCTCCGCCGGTCGTGTCGCCAAAGCGGCAGCTGCCGGCGTTGATGCGGCGCGGGCCGAGCGGCTACCAACGGTCGGCGCGTTTGCCGAGGTCTCGTCGGTGCGCGATCAGTTCTTTCCTGGGTACAAGGCCGCCAGCGGCATACTCGGCATGCGCGTGCACTGGACATTGTTTAGCGGCGGCCGCAACGCCGCCAAGGAACACGGCGCCGCCGCAGATCTTCGTGCCGCGGAAGCCGATTTCGCCGCGGCTCGGCGGCAGGTCGGCCAGCAAGCCGTCGCCTGCTTCGAAGACGTGATGACCGCGCGCGCGGTGCTCGATGCCGCTACCAGGCGCGTCACCGCGACACGGGAGGCGCTCGCCGATACCCGCCTCGAGGTGCAGGCCGGCGCGAAACCACAGTTAGCGCTGCTTGATGCCGAGCGCGAATCCATCAACGCCGAAAGCGCCCGTATGGCCGCCCTGGGGGATATGCTCGTCGCGGCTTATACACTGCGCGCAATCGCCGGGATGGATTAAGTGGCTCAGCGATTCAGTAGGTGAAGGCGATGATTGACGTCCCTCTCGCTCCGACGAGCATCCCTACGGCAGCCCGAGCATTGGTCGTTTCGCACCTGTCGACTTAATCGGACCTGGTGACACGCTCCCAACGCCATTCCTCCACCTCTGGCATGTCGACGCCGTGCGCGACGATATAGCGTTCGTGTCGGTCGAGCGCCGCGCGGCAATGCTGACGGGCGTGCGCGGCGCGCTCGGCTAGGCCCGGCACGCGATCGATTACCTCGATCGCGAGGTGGTAGCGGTCGAGCTCGTTGCGTACCACCATGTCGAACGGCGTCGTCGTCGTACCCTCCTCGGTATAGCCGCGCACGTGCATGTTCGCGTGGTTGGCGCGCGCATAGGTCAGCCGGTGGATCAGGTGCGGATAGCCGTGAAACGCGAACACCACCGGCCGGTCGGTGGTGAACAGCGCGTCGAACGCGGCGTCGCTGAGGCCGTGCGGATGGTCGCTCTCCGGCTGCAGCGTCATCAGGTCGACCACGTTGACGACGCGGATGCGCAAATCCGGGCAATGGCGCTGGAGCAGCTCGACCGCGGCGAGCGTCTCCATCGTCGGCACGTCACCGGCTGAGGCCATCACCACATCGGGCACGCTGCCGTCCTCGTCATGGCTGCCGGCCCATTCCCAGATGCCGATGCCGGCCGCGCAATGCGCCTCCGCAGCGTCGGCGTCGAGCCATTGCGGACTGGGCTGCTTGCCGGCGACCACCACGTTGATACGGTTGTAAGTCTCCAGGCAGTGATCCATCACGCGTAGCAAGCAATTCGCGTCGGGCGGCAGATAGATGCGCACGACGTCGGCCTTCTTGTTGGCAACATGATCGATGAAGCCGGGATCCTGATGGCTGAAGCCGTTATGGTCCTGCCGCCAGACATGGCTACTCAGCAGATAATTGAACGATGAGATCGGCCGTCGCCAGCCGAGTTGGCGCGTCACCTTCAGCCATTTGGCATGCTGGTTGACCATCGAATCGATAATATGGGTGAACGCCTCGTAGCAGTTGAACAGCCCATGGCGGCCGGTGAGCAGATAGCCTTCCAGCCAGCCCTGGCAGAGATGCTCGGACAGCACCTCCATCACCCGGCCGTCCTGCGCCAAGTGATCGTCATAGGGCAGAATGCGCTCCATCCACGCACGGTCGGTGACGTCGAACACGGCGTTGAGGCGGTTCGAGTTGGTCTCGTCCGGCCCCATGACACGGAAGTTGCGCGCCTCGGCGCTCAGTTGGAGCACATCGGCGAGGTAACGGCCGAGCGCGCGCGTCGCCTCGCCGGCGACGGCGCCCGGCCGCGGCACGTCGAACGCATGATCGCGCCAGTCCGGGCGGCGCAGCGGCTTTCTGAGGCGGCCACCATTGGCATAGGGCGTCGCGCCCATGCGCTTGTCACCTTCGGGCGCCAACGCGCGCAATTCGGGCTTGAGCGAGCCCTTCTCATCGAAAAGGTCAGCGGGATCGTAGCCGCGCATCCAGGCTTCGAGCAGCTGGCGGTGTGCCTCGTTGGTCCGTGCCGCGGCGATCGGCACCTGATGCGCGCGCCAAAAGCCCTCGACCTTGAGCCCGTCGACTTCCTTGGGGCCGGTCCAGCCCTTCGGACTTCGGAGCACGATCATCGGCCAACGCGGCATCGCGGCGCAGCCGCCGTTCTCGCGCGCCTCGCGCTGGATCGCGGCGACCGCGTCGAACGCCTCGTCCATCGCCGAGATCATCGCGCGGTGCATCACCGCCGGCTCATGCCCCTCGACGAAGATCGGACGATAGCCGAAACCGGTGAACAGGTGCCGCAGATCCTCGTCGGACATGCGGCCCAAGATGGTGGGATTGGCGATCTTGTAGCCATTGAGATGCAGGATCGGCAACACCGCGCCATCATGGACGGGATCGATGAACTTGTTGCCGTGCCAAGAGGCGGCGAGCGGCCCGGTTTCCGCCTCGCCGTCACCGATCACGCATGCGGCGACCAGCTCGGGATGATCGAGCACCGCGCCCGTGGCATGGACGAGCGCATAGCCCAGTTCGCCGCCTTCGTGGATCGAGCCCGGCGTCTCAGGCGCCGCGTGGCTGGGGATGCCGCCGGGAAAGGAGAATTGCCGGAACAGCCGCGCCATGCCAGCCTCGTCCTCACCCACTTCGGGATAAATTTCTGAATAGGTGCCCTCCAGCCAGGTGTTCGCCACCATGCCGGGACCGCCATGGCCGGGGCCGCAGATGTAGAGCAGATCGACGTCACGCTTGCGGATGATACGGTTGAGGTGCGCGTAAATGAAGTTCAGCCCCGGCGTCGTCCCCCAATGTCCCAGCAAGCGCGGTTTGACATCCTCCGCGGTGAGTGGGCGCTTGAGCAGCGGATTGGCCATCAGGTAGATCTGGCCCACCGACAGGTAATTGGCCGCGCGCCAATACCGGTCAATCAGCGCGATCTCCGCGTCGCTCGACGCATCGCTGGTGGGGGCGGGCTGCGCGAGGGTATCCATGGGGCTGCTCCTGGTTGCCGGGGCTGTCGGGCTAACGTTTGCGCGGCGGCGCGCCCATTCGGGATGTCCCGTAGCCGCATCCCGAGAAACCGGATCGCGTCCGTCATGGTTCCCGATGGAGGCGATTAGGGATTATTACCGATGCTGCGCCGCAGCGATGTCATCTAGAGCGGGCATGGAATCGTCGGATCGTCCGGCGCATGATCCGACGGGGACGACATGACCATGGCATCAACCGATCAGACAATCGCCACCACGCCGGGCCCGCGCAGGTGGCCCACCATCACGCCTCAACCGACCACCGCCGCCAACGAGGCTGGCTTTTTCGACGGGCTCGACCAGCGGATCCACGGAATCGAGGGCTGGCTGACCGGCGGCCTCTCCCCGTTCGCGATGGGAGCGGCGATGCTTGACTGGGGCACGCATCTTGCCAACGCGCCGTTCCGTCGCGCGGCGCTGACCGCCGAGGGAGTGGCCACCGCGGCGGCTGCCTGCGCCGCATGGGCCGGCGGCACCGAGATCGCGCCGGACCCGCACGACCATCGCTTCTCCGCTGCGCCGTGGGAGCGATTCCCGTTCCACGCCATCGCCCAGAGCTTCCTGCTCGCCGGGGCCTGGGTGGATCAGGCAATGTCCGGCCTGCGCGGCGTCAGCCCGGAAAACGAGCGCATCGCCCGCTTCACCGCCCGGCAGATGATGGATGTCTTTTCGCCCTCCAATGTGCCTTGGCTCAACCCGGAGATCATCGACGCGGCAATGGAAACGCGCGGCCACAGCCTGGCGGACGGATTCGCCAATCTGATCGCCGACGCCAGCGCCTTCGTCGAGACCGGCGCGCCACATCCGACCGGCAAGCCGCTGGAGATTGGCCGCGACATCGCCGCGACGCCGGGCAAGGTGGTGTTCCGCAACGACCTGATCGAGCTGATCCAATATGCGTCGGCGACGGACACGGTGCGCCCCGAGCCGATCCTGATCACCCCGGCGTGGATCATGAAATATTACATCCTCGATCTGTCGCCGCACAATTCGCTGATCCACTATCTCACCGAACAGGGCTATACGGTGTTCTGCATCTCGTGGCGCAATCCGGGCAAGGACATGCGTGACACGCCGCTCGACGCCTATCGCACCCGCGGCTGTCTCGCCGCGATCGACGCCGTGAGCCGCATCTGCGGTGACGCCAAGATCCACGCGGTCGGCTATTGCCTGGGCGGCACGCTGCTTTCGATTACTGCCGCGGCGATGGCGCGCGACGGCGACGATCGGCTCGGCACCGTCACCCTGTTCGCCGCGCAGACCGATTTCACCGAGGCGGGTGAGCTGCAATTGTTCATCTCCGAGGCGCAGGTTGCGTTCCTTGAGGACGTGATGGCGCAGCAGGGCTATCTCGACGGGCACCAGATGGGCGGCGCGTTCCAGCTCCTGCGCTCGCGCGACCTGATCTGGTCGCGGCTCGTCAGGAGCTACTGGCTGGGCGAGGAAGACCAGCCCAACGACCTGATGGTATGGAACGAGGACGTGACGCGGATGCCGGCGCGAATGCACTCGGAATATCTCCGCCGCCTTTTCCTGCACAACGATCTCGCCGAGGGCCGCTATCAGGTCGAGGGGCGGCCGGTCGCGCTGTCCGACATTCATGTGCCGATCTTCATGGTCGGCACCGAGACCGACCATGTCGCGCCGTGGCATTCGGTCTACAAGCTCCACCTGCTCAACGCGGGCGAGATCAGCTTCGTGCTGACCTCGGGCGGGCACAATGCCGGCATCGTCAGCGAGCCCGGCCATCCGCACCGCCATTTCCGCCTCGCCACCCGCGCGCCGGGCGATCCCTATGTCGGCCCGGACGACTGGATGGCGCGCACGCCGGTTCGCGACGGATCGTGGTGGCCAGCCTGGGCGGACTGGCTGGCGGCGCGGTCGGGCGCGCAGGATCAGGCGCCGCCGGCAATGGGCAAGGCGATCGCCGACGCGCCCGGCGGCTACGTTCTGGAGCACTGACATGGAAATGATCGAAAACCGCACGTTCGACGAGCTGGCGGTCGGTGATAAGGCCAGCGTCAGCCGGACGTTGACCGAGGAGGACATCCATCTCTACGCCTATATCTCGGGCGACGTGAACCCGGCGCACATGGACCCGGCCTATGCCGCGACCGACATGTTCCACCACGTCATCGCCCACGGCATGTTGGGCAGCGGGCTGATCTCGGCGGCGCTGGGAACCAAGCTGCCCGGCCCCGGCGCCATCTATCTCGACCAGAGCCTGCGCTTCACCCGGCCGGTCTCGCCGGGCGACACGATCACCGCCACGGTGACGGTGAGCGAGAAGCGACCAGAACACGAGATCGTCCGGCTCGACTGCGCCTGCACAAACCAGAAGGGTGAGACGGTCATTACCGGCGTCGCCACCGTCAAGGCGCCGACCGAGAAGGTCCGCCGCCCGCGCGCCGCGCTGCCCGATGTGCGGATCGCCGAGCACCTGCGCTATCGCAACCTCGTCGCGCGTGCCGCCGGCGGCGCGCCGGTCGCCACCGCGGTGGTCCATCCCTGCGATCCAGCGGTGATGACGGCGGTCGCCGAGGCGGTCGAGGCCGGGCTGATCGCGCCGATCCTGGTCGGGCCGCGCGCGAGGATCACGGCGGCGGCCGAGACTGCCGGCGTCGATATTGCCGCCTTCCCGCTGGAGGACACGCCGCACAGCCACGCCGCCGCCGCGCGCGCGGTCGCGCTGGTGCATGACGGCGCCGCCGCCACGCTGATGAAGGGGGCGCTGCACACCGACGAGCTGATGCACGCCGTGCTCGCCCCCGATGCCGGGCTGCGCACCGATCGCCGGGTCAGCCACGCCTATGTGATGGACGTGCCGGGCTATGCCCGCCCGGTCATCATCACCGACGCGGCGATCAACATCGCCCCGACGCTGGACGACAAGGCCGACATCGTGCGCAACGCGATCGGACTCGCCCATGTTCTGGGCGCCGCGAGTCCCAGGGTGGCGATCCTGTCGGCGGTCGAGACGGTCAATCCCGCGATCCGATCGACCCTGGACGCCGCCGCCTTGTGCAAGATGGGCGATCGCGGCCAGATCACGGGCGGCGTGATCGACGGGCCGCTCGCCTTCGACAATGCGGTCAGCACGGTCGCCGCGCGCGAGAAAGGCATCGTCTCGCCGGTCGCCGGCCAGGCCGATATCCTGGTGGTCCCCGATCTCGAGGCGGGCAACATGCTGGCCAAGCAGCTCACTTTCCTCGCCGGCGCCGATGCCGCCGGAATCGTGCTCGGCGCGCGCGCGCCGATCATCCTGACCAGCCGCGCCGACAGCGAGCGCACGCGGATCGCCTCGTGCGCGCTCGCCGTGCTGCTGGCGCGTCGCGCGGCAGCGACGGACGGCGATGAGGGCGAGAGGCCGGAAAGGGCGGCGGCATGAGCGACGCGCTGCTCGCCATCAACGCGGGATCGTCGAGCATCAAGTTCGGCCTGTTCACCGCCGGCGCCGACATCACCCCGCTCGCGCGCGGCACGCTGGAGGGAATCGGCACCGCGCCGCACCTGATCGTCCATGGCGCCGACGACGAGACGCTCACCGAACGCCGCTGGGAAGACGGCGCCGACATGGCACACGAGTCCTTTTTCGACGCAATCTTCGGCTGGATCGAGGGCCATCTCGCGCCCAACCGGCTGATTGGCGTCGGCCACCGCATCGTCCATGGCGGCGCCACCTTCGCCGATCCGGTGATCGCCACGCCGGCGGTGATCGCTGCGCTCGAAGCGCTGTGCCCGCTCGCGCCGCTGCACCAGCCGCACAATCTCGCCGCCGTTCGCGCGGCGGCCAGGGTGCGCAAGCATCTCCCGCAGATCCTGTGCTTCGACACCGGCTTCCATCGCACCCAGCCGGCGGTTGCCACCCGCTTCGGCATCCCCCATGCGCTGGATGAAGAAGGGGTGCGCCGCTATGGCTTCCACGGCATCTCCTATGCCTATATCGCGCGCCGCCTCACCGGAATCGACCCGGCGATGGCGCGCGGCCGGGTGATCGCCGCGCATCTCGGCAACGGCGCCAGCCTGTGCGCGATGGCGAACGGCCGCAGCCTCGACACGACGATGGGGTTCACCGCGCTCGACGGGCTGGTGATGGGCACGCGTTGCGGCGCGATCGATCCCGGCGTGCTACTCTATTTGCAGCAGAGCAAGGGGATGGACGCCGACACGCTGACCGACCTGCTCTACAACCGCTCGGGCCTGCTCGGCGTGTCGGGCGTGTCGAGCGACATGCGCGACCTGCTCGACAGCGATGCGCCGCTGGCCGAGGCAGCGGTCGAGCTGTTCGTCTATCGCGTCGCGCGTGAGGCGGGCGCGCTGGCGAGTTCGCTCGGCGGGCTCGACGGGATCGTCTTCACCGCCGGCATCGGCGAGAACGCCGCGCCGGTACGCGCCGCGATCTGCCGGCGCCTCGCCTGGCTGGGCGTCGCGCTAGACGACGCCGCCAACGACACGGGCGCTGCCGTCATCAGCACCGCCGACAGCCGCGTGCGCGTCCGCGTGGTGCCGACCAACGAGGAGCGGATGATCGCCATCCATGTCCGTGACCTGCTCGCGGCGACAGCACAGGGAGCTTCATGACCGCAATCATCGATCTTGCCGGCAAGCGCGGCCTCGTCATCGGCATCGCCAACGACCACAGCATCGCCGCCGGCTGCGCCGAGGCCTTCGCCGGCGCCGGCGCAACGCTGGCCGTCACCTATCTCAACGACAAGGCGAGGCCATTTGTCCAGCCAGCCGCCGATCGCATCCATGCCGACTGGATGGCGCCGTGCGATGTGCGCACGCCCGGCTCGCTGGAGGCGGTGTTCGAGGAGGTGCGCACCCGCTGGGGCAAGCTCGATTTCCTGCTCCATTCGATCGCCTACGCGCCGAAGGACGATCTGCATGGCCGGGTGGTCGATTGCTCGGCGGAAGGCTTCGCGCTGGCGATGGACGTGTCGTGCCATTCGTTCATCCGCATGGCCCGACTCGCCGAGCCGCTGATGGCCGATGGCGGCTGCCTGCTGACCGTCACCTTCTACGGCTCCGAGCGGGTGGTCGAGCATTACAATCTGATGGGGCCGGTCAAGGCCGCGCTGGAGAGCACGACGCGCTACATGGCCGCCGAGCTGGGGCCGAAGCAGATCCGCGTCCACGCCGTCTCGCCCGGCCCGATCCGCACCCGCGCGGCGAGCGGGCTCGACCGGTTCGACGAAATGCTCGACGCGGCGGCGAAAGAGGTGCCCGAGCACCAGCTGGTCGGCATCGAGGATGTCGGCGCGGTCGCCGCCTTCCTGGTCAGCGATGCGGCAAAGCACGTCACCGGCACGATCATCCCGGTCGACGGCGGGCAGCATATCTTCGGTTAGCGGAAGGCCGCCACCGCCTCGCAGGCGCGCCGGGCAGCGTCGCGGACGCGCTCCATCTGCTGCTCGGCATAGGCGCAGCTCATGTTCGGCATGACATTGTCGATGCGGAGATGGCCAAGATCTCGCAGCCCGAAGCCGCGCTCCAGATAGACGTCGAAGCCCATGCGCAACGCGACCGTCTGCCCGCGTTCGTCGAGCCAGGGCAGCGGCGTGCCCGAGGTGCTGATCGACAACAACCTCTTGCCCTTGAGATGCAGCTGGCCGGCGCCGTCGTGGAACCGCCGGAAATCGTAGTCGGCGCCGAGCACGCGGTCGACATAGCCTTTCAGGATCGCCGGCGGGCCGCCGAACCAGATCGGATAGATCAGCGTCAGGACTCGGCACGCCTCCAGCTCGGCGATTTCCCGCGCGACATCGTCGGCGATCGGAGCCGGACGCGCGCCCGGCCGCTCGCCCGTCTTGAGCACCGGGTCAAAGCCGATCGCATTGAGATCGCGAAGCACCGCTTCCTGCCCACCCTGCTCGACGGCTTCGACATAAGCGGCCGCCAACGCGTGATCGAAACCCGCCGGTTCCGGATTGGCCAGCACCACCAGATGCCGCGCCGCCTTCGGCTGAACGCCCGTCATTGCAATCTCCCGTCGTTGTCGTTGTCGGCCGCCACCGCTTCAGGCGAACAGCGCGTGATCCCTGTCGCCTTCCGGCGGATCGAAAACCGGTGACCGATCGGGATTGGCGTGGCGACGGTGCGCCGCCGCCGGACCGAAGGACAGATCGACCATCATGTTCCACCAGGCGGTGCCGATTTCAAGCGGCAGCAGCCACGGCTGCTCGCCGCAGGTTTCAGATGGCTCATGGTCTTCCGGAATGGTCATCGGCGCCTCCTGTTCCGATGTCGGGATAGAGACGCGCCGATCTGCCCCCAATCGGGTACTCTACTTATACCTACGCCATCGCCAGCAACAGCGCGTCAATATCGACGGTCGCGAAGGCGGTGTAGCTGTCGGCAACACCATAGGGCAGCAGTAGGCGGCGCCCGACCGCCAGCGCGCCGCAGCTATAGACGACATTGGGCACATATCCATCGCGGGCCTGCTTGTCGGGCGCGACCAGCGGCTCGCGGGTGCGGGCGAGGAGCTTTGCCGGATTGGCCTTGTCGAGCAGGCAGGCGCCGAGGCAGTAGTTTCGCACCGGGCCGACACCGTGAGTGAGCACAAGCCAGCCCTCGTCGATCTCGATCGGCGCGCCGCAATTGCCCATCTGGACAAATTCCCACGGCCATTGCGGGCGCACCGCCACCGCGCCGCGATCCCATTGGTAAAGGTCATTGGAGGTCAGCAGCCAGATGTTCTGGTGATCCTGCCGCCCCAGCATCGCGTAATAGCCGTTCACCCGGCGGGGGAACAGCGCCATGCCCTTGGCCGCCGCCAACCGGCCGCGCAGCGCCTCAAGCTCGATACTGTCAAAATCGGCGGTGCGCAGCAACTCCTCGCGCACGGCCTCGCCGCTGAAAGCGGTATAGGTGCCGAGATAGACGCGCTTGCCGTCATCCTCGGTGAAGCAGGTCAGCCGCAGGTCCTCGATGCCGTGGCGCTGGCGCAGCGTGACGGGGAAGATGACGATCGCCGACAACGGCGCGCCGCCGTCATAGAACAGTCGCACGCCAGGATCGTCGGTCGCGCCGCCAGGGATCGATTCGATCCGCGGCGAGGTAGCGTACTGGCCCGGTGGATCGAGCGTCAGCCCACCGTCCGCGCCGAACGTGCCGGTGCGGAACGTGATCGAGGAGACATGCCCCTCGCCGACACCGCGCTGCGACAGGACGAAGCGCACCCCGCCCTCCGGCGCGCCCGACTGATCAGGGTGCGGCACGATACTGGGGTTGAACAGCGCGGCCGCCTCGAACGAATATTCCTCGGTGAAATAGGCGCCGATCAGCCGAACCTGCTCGGGCGAGGGACCATGCGCGCTATCCGGCGCGATCATGTCGTGAAAGCGCCGTTCGAGCACGCGTTTTACGTTGCGATGACGCCCGCCCAGGCTCCGCTCGACGCGACGCAGCCGGCTTGCCACCTCGTTCGTGTCGAGCGCCATCACGCGTCGTACTACGTCGTCGACATGCGAGGAATCGCCAGCGGCGGCGAACGGGTTGTCGGCGGGCACGAATGGCCGCAGCACCACGCGCGAGGGATCGGGGTGCAGCGTCAGCGGCAGGTGAGTGACGCTCGCTGCGGCACTGTCGGAAAGGGTATCGTGCATCGCGACGGCGCTCAATGCGACAGGAGGATGGGCAAGCCCGCGCCGTCGAGTAGATCGCGTGTGACACCGCCGAGGATCACCTCGCTGAAGCGCGAGCGGCTATAGGCGCCGACCGCGAGCAGATCGGCGGCGGCGTGGCGGGCGAAGCGCAGCAGCAGGTCGCTTGCCTCGCCCTTGCCGTCGAGCCGATGCGGCATGGCGCGATGGCCCAGCCGCCCGAGATGCGCGCAGATGTCGTCGAGACCGGCGCCGGCTGCGGCTTTGCCCGCCGCCACGACGTCGATCCGCGTCTCGGGGTCGAGCAGCGGTAATACATCATTGAGCGCGCGCACCGCCTCGCGGCTGCCGTTCCAGCCGATCACGACATGGCGGAAGCGGTCCGCCACTCCGTTCGCCGGCAGCAGCAGCACCGGGCGGCCAGAGGTCAGCGCCACCGTTTCGGCCGCGCGCCGGCGGAATCCCGGATCGCCGAACGTCGCCAGCGGGCCGATCAGCACCAGATCGGCGGCGCGCGCCAGCCGCGCCAGCTTCACCAGCAGCTCGCTCGCCTCGCCGCCCAGGCTGACGATATCGGCAGCCTCGCCCGTCGCGGCGATGCGCTGCGCCTTTTCGCGGGCGCCGTCGGCGAGGTCGTCGGCCAGCGCATAGCCGCCCTCCATCGCCAGCGCATACTCCAGCGCCGGCACCGGCGCGGCGATGCAGATGCGCAGCGCGGCGTGGCGCGCCGCGGCGAACCGGCGCGCCAGCGCCAGGAAATTGTCGTCGTCCCGTCCCAAGTCGAGGATCGCAAGCAGGTCGGCTATCATCATCCGTCTCCGATGGCTTTCGCCGGGAACCATGCAGGGCGGCCGGACCGCGGCCTATCCGCAATAGTGCGGAGTCGCGGCGCGGCGACTCCGGGATTCCCCTAATCGAGAGTCGCACGCCGGCCGGCCATACGATAAGCCTCTGCCAGCGAGGTTCGCGATGACCCAGGACGACTTCCGACACCTGACGACGCGCGGCGGCGTGCGGCTCAAGGTCCGCCCCTCGCACGAGGGCGACGAAACTGCGCTTGACGCGCTGTTCGACCGGCTCACCCCCGAAGACCTGCGCTTCCGCTTCCTGTCGAGCATGCGCCACGTCGCGCCCGAGCAGATCGTGGCGATGACCCATCTCGACCACCGCAAGACCGAGAATTTGCTCGGCTTCGATGCGGCAAGCGGCGAGCTCGTCACCGCGGCGATGCTCGCCTGCGACGACCGGCTGGAGCGCGGCGAGGTGGCGATCGTTGTCCGCCCCGATCACAAGGCGAAGGGCGTCGGCTGGGAAATGCTGCGGCTGATGACCGATTATGCGTGCTCCCGCGGCGTCGGCGCGATCGAATCGATCGAGAGCCGCGACAACCATGCCGCGATCGACTTGGAGCGCGAGATGGGCTTCACCGCCGAGGACTATCCCGGCGACGCGACGCTGGTGCTGGTGCGCAAGGTGCTGCGGCCGGCATGATGGGCGCGGCGGCACGGCGGAGCGACGGGCGGATCGCCGCGGTGCGCGGGCCGGTGGTCGATGTCGACTTTCCGACCGGACCGCTGCCGCCGGTCGACGACGCGCTCGCCATCGCCGCGCCGCAGGGCACGCTGATCGCCGAGGTGCAGAGCCATATCGACGGACGCAGCGTCCGCGCCGTCTCGTTGCAGGCCACCGACGGGCTGGCGCGCGGCGTGGCGGTGGCGGCGACCGGCGGGCCGATCGCGGTGCCGGTCGGCGACGCCGTGCTCGGCCGGCTGCTGACCCCGACCGGTGCGATCGGCGACGGTGGTCCGGCACTCGCCGCCGACGTGCCGCGCCGCCCGATCCACCGCGCCCCGCCGCCGCTCGACCAGCAAAGCGCCGCGACCCGCGTGTTCGAGACCGGGATCAAGGTGATCGACCTGCTCGCCCCGCTGGCGCAGGGCGGCAAGGCGGCGATGTTCGGCGGCGCCGGGGTCGGCAAGACCGTGCTGGTGATGGAGCTGATCAACGCGATGGTTGCGCGCTACGAGGGCGTGTCGGTGTTCGCTGGCATCGGCGAGCGCTCGCGCGAGGGCCACGAGCTGCTCACCGACATGCGCGGATCGGGCGTGATCGACAAGACCGTGCTCGTGTTCGGCCAGATGAACGAGCCGCCCGGCGCGCGCTGGCGCGTGGGGCTGACCGCGCTGACCATCGCCGAATATTTCCGCGACGAGCAGAAGAAGAACGTGCTGCTGCTGATGGACAACGTGTTCCGCTTTGTCCAGGCGGGCAGCGAGGTTTCCGGGCTGCTCGGGCGCCTGCCGTCGCGGGTGGGATACCAGCCGACGCTGGCGAGCGAGGTTGCGCAGTTGCAGGAGCGGATCGCCTCGGTCGCGGGCGCGTCGGTGACGGCGATCGAGGCGGTCTACGTGCCCGCCGACGACTTCACCGATCCCGCCGTCACCGCGATCTCGGCGCATCTCGACAGCACCGTCCTGCTGTCGCGCCAGATGGCGGCGGAGGGCATGTATCCGGCGGTCGATCCGCTCGGATCCGCCTCGATCCTGCTTGATCCGCTGGTGGTCGGCGTGGAGCATTACGCGCTGGCGCAGCGCGTGCGCGAGACGATCGCGCATTACCGCGAACTGCAGGACATTATCTCCTTGCTCGGCATCGAGGAACTCGCGCAGCAGGACCGGCTGGTGGTCGGCCGCGCGCGGCGATTGCAGCGTTTCCTGACGCAGCCGTTCGTCGTCACGCAGGGGTTCACCGGCCAGCCCGGCCGATCGGTGGCGCTGGCCGACACGCTGGCCGGCGCGCGCGCGATCCTCGACGGCGAGGCGGACGATTGGCCGGAAAGCGCGCTCTACATGGTCGGCGACATCACCGAGGCGCGCGCCAAGGCAGCGGCGAAGCCATGAGGCTGACGATCACCGATCCGCTGACAATCGTGGTCGATCGCGAAGTCGCATCGGTGCGCGCGGAGGATGCCAGCGGCGGGTTCGGTATCCTCACCGGCCATGCCGATTTCCTCACCGCGCTGGCGCTGTCGGTGGTGTCGTGGCGCGATGCCGAGGGCGCGTCCGGCTTCTGCGCGGTGCGCGGGGGCATCCTGCAGGTGAGCGGCGGCAACAAGGTGTCAATCGCCACACGCGAGGCGCATTCCGGCGACGACCTAGACCGGCTGGAGGCCGTGGTGGTCGCAGGCTATCGCCGCGGCGAGGAATCGGAGCGGACCGAGCGCACCGCGGCGGCGAAGCTCAGGATGCAGGCGATCCGCCGGATGGTCGCCGCGCTCGACGGCAGGCTGCCGGAGATCGGCGCATGACCGGCCCCTCCCCGCTCGAACGGCTCGTCGAGGCGGTGCGGCTGCGCGCGGAGCGGCGGCGGCAGCCCGGTGGCATTCCGTCACTCGCTTCAGGGCTGGGCCGGATTGGCGTGCTCGGCTGGCAGATCGTCGTGCCGGCGCTGATCGGCCTCGCGATCGGCCGCTGGCTCGATCACCGGCTCGGCACCGGCATCTTCTGGACCGCGCCGTTGATGATCCTCGGGCTGGCGCTCGGCTGCTGGTCGGGTTGGAAATGGATCGGGCGGCAATGACGGCGCTCTGGATCGCCTTGTTCGCCTTGCTGGGCGCCGGCGCCGGCGCGGTGCATTTCGCCGCGCTCGCCCGCGACGCCGATCTCCTGGTGCGCGGCGGCTCACCCCTGGCGGCGATCGGGTTGCGGCTGGGGCGCATGGCGCTGACCATCGCGGTGCTGCTGCTCGCCGCGCTGAAGGGTTGGCCGATACTGCTCGCCGCCTTCGCCGGCCTGATGGCGATGCGGCAGGTGATGATCGCCCGGCTGGGGAAGTGGCGATGAAATTCGCTTCTCCCCTCGAAAGTCATGTGCTGTTCACGCTCGGCCCGGTGCCGGTCAGCCGGCCGGTGGTGACGACCTGGGCGATCATGGCGGCGCTGACGCTCGGGGCCTGGCTGGTGACGCGCCGGCTATCGGCCGAGCCGTCGAAGCCGCAGGCGTTGCTCGAGCTCGTGGTGGAGACGATCGCTGCGCAGATTCACGAGACGATGGGCGTGGCGCCGGACCGCTACCTGCCGCTGATCGGCACCCTATTCCTTTTCCTGCTGACCGCCAACTGGTCGTCGCTCATTCCCGGCGTCGAGCCGCCCACCGCGACGCTGGAGACCGACGCCGCGCTGGCGCTGATCGTGTTCGCCGCGATCATCTGGTACGGCATCCGGGCGCTCGGCGTGCGCGGCTACCTGCGGACTTTCGCGCAGCCGTCGATCTTCCTCGCGCCGATCAACCTGGTCGAGCTGTTCACCCGCAGCTTCTCGCTGATGGTGCGCCTGTTCGGCAACGTGATGAGCGGCGTGTTCATGATCGGTATCGTGCTCAGCCTCGCCGGCCTGCTGGTGCCGATCCCGCTGATGGCGCTGGAGATGCTCACCGGCGCGATCCAGGCCTATATCTTCGCCGCGCTGGCGATGGTGTTCATCGGCAGCGCGCTCGGCGAAGCCCCCCACCCCCCAAAGGAGCCGACCACATGAACTGGATTCACCTCGCCAGCATCCTGGGCGCCACGTTCGCCATGGCGATCGGCGCGATCGGGCCGGCGCTCGGCCAGGGCCGCTCGGTCGCCGCGGCGATGGACGCGATCGCTCGCCAGCCGGAAGCTGCGAACACCATTTCGCGCACCCTGTTCGTCGGGCTCGCGCTGATCGAGACGATGGCGATTTACTGTCTCGTCGTCGCCCTGCTGCTGCTGTTCGCCAACCCGTACGCCTGACCATGCATATCGACTGGTGGACGCTGGCGCTCCAGGCGATCAACGTCCTGATCCTCATCTGGCTGTTGGCGCGCTTCTGCTATCGCCCGGTGATGAAGGCGATTACCGATCGGCAGTCGGCAGCCGCGACGCTGCTCGGCGACGCGGCGGCGGCGAAGCAGGCGGCGGTGGAGCAGCAGGTAGCGCTCGACGCGCGCAACAAGGCGTTCGCCGCCGAGGCCGACAAGCAGCGCACGGCTCTGCACGCGAGCCTCGACGCCGAGCGCGCCGAGTTGCTCGCCAAGGCCAGGACCGAAGCCGAGGCCGAGACGAAGCGGATCGCCGCGGCCGCCGCCGCCGACCGCGCCCGGATGGCGGCCGAGCTTGAAGTGAAGGCGGGCGAGCTGGCCGGTCGGATGGCGGCGAAGCTGCTCGGCCGCCTGCCGCCGGCGGCGACCACCGACGCGTTTTTCGCCGCGCTGGCCGAACGCCTGCGCGACCTGCCCGAGGACGAGCGGCAAGTACTCGCCGCCGAGCCCGTCACCATCGTCACCCCCGCCGCGCTCGACGCCGGCGTGCAAGCGGATTACGCTCACCGGCTGGCCGCGCTGCTACCCAATGCGCCGGCGCCGCGCTTCGCGGCCGATCCTGCGCTGATCGCCGGCTTTGAGCTTAGGGCGGCGCATGTAGTCGTACGCAACAGCTGGCGCGCCGATCTCGACGGCCTCGTCGCCGCACTTCGGGAGGACGGCCATGCCCGGCTCGCCTGACGCCTGGCTCGCCCGCGCCGAGGCGACGGTGGCCGATGCCCCGATCGGCGCCGCGCTGCATCAGACCGGCCGCGTCGAATCGATCGGCGACGGCGTGGCGATGATCTCCGGCCTTCCCGGCGCGCGGCTCGACGAATTGCTGTATTTCGCCGGCGGACAATCGGGCTTCATCCACACGCTCAACCGAGATCGCATCGGCTGCGTGCTACTCGACGATGCAGAGGGGGTCGAGGCGGGCGACACCGTCACGGGCACCGGCGCGGTGGTGCGCGTGCCGGTCGGCGACACGCTGCTCGGGCGCGTGGTCGATCCGCTCGGCCGCCCACTCGATGGCGGCCCCGCCATCGAGGCGACGCGGTTCGATCCGGTCGAGCGGCCGGCGCCGGCGATCATCGAGCGCGATCTCGTCGTCCATCCGGTTCAGACCGGGGTGTTCGCGATCGACTCCATGTTCGCACTGGGTCGCGGTCAGCGCGAGTTGATCCTCGGTGACCGTGCCACCGGCAAGACCGCGCTGGCAGTCGATACAATCATCAACCAGCGCGCCAGCAACATCGTCTGTGTCTATGTCGCGATCGGCCAGAAATCATCGAGCGTCGCACGGGTGATCGATCAGATCCGCCGCCACGGCGCGCCCGATCGCTGCATCTTCGTCGTCGGCAGTCCCGCCTCGGCGCCCGGGCTGCAATGGATCGCGCCGTTCGCCGGCGTCGCCATCGCCGAATATTTTCGCGACGCAGGCGGCCACGCGCTGGTGGTGCTAGACGACCTCACCAAGCACGCCGCGACGCACCGCGAGATCGCGCTGCTGACCGGCCAGCCGCCGGGGCGCGAGGCCTATCCGGGCGACGTCTTCTACCTCCATTCGCGGCTGCTGGAGCGCGCGGCACGGCTGTCCCCGGCCAAGGGCGGCGGCTCGTTGACCGCGCTGCCGGTGGCGGAGACCGACGCGGGCAACGTCAGCGCCTATATCCCGACCAACCTCATTTCGATCACCGATGGCCAGATCGTGCTCGACGCGCGGCTTTTCGCCGAGGGACAGAAACCCGCGATCGATGTCGGCACCAGCGTGAGCCGCGTCGGCGGCAAGACCCAGGCGCCTGCGCTGCGCGAAGCGACCGGCACGCTGCGCCTCGACTATGCGCAATTTCTTGAGCTGGAGATGTTCACCCGCTTCGGCGAGAAGCCCGAAGCGAGCGTTCAGGCGCGCATCGAACGCGGCCAGCGGCTACGCGCGCTGCTGACCCAACCGCAGTTGGAGCCGCTGCGCGTGGTTGATCAGATTGCGCTGGCGCTTGCCTTGGCAGGCGGCGAATTCGACTCCGTGCCCGTGGAGCGCATCGCAGCGATCCGGCGGGCATTGCCCGACTGGCTCGATGCGCATGCCAAAGAACAGGTGGCGCGCGCGGCAGCGTCCGGGACGCTCGAAGCGGCCGACAAGGCGGCGTTGCAGGCGGCGGTAGCGGAGCTGATCGCGCAGCGGACGGCCAGCGGATGAGTGACCGCCTTTCCGACATTGGCCAGCGCATCGTCACGGTGCATCAATTAGGCGCGGTGGTCAACGCGATGCGCGGCATGGCCGGCGCCCGCGCACAGCGCGCCCGCGCGTTGCTGCCGGCGATCCGCACCTATGCCGATACCGCGCGGCGCGCGATCGCCGACGCCCGGCGGTTGCCCGGCTTCGGCGGCGGTAGCGGCGGGGGGCCGCCGGGCCGACCGATCACGATCGCCTTCGGCGCCGAGGAAGGCTTCGCCGGCGCCTTTGCCGATCAGGTGCTCGACGCCACGCGCGGCGATTTCGCCGCCGGTCCGGTGCTCCTGATCGGCGGCCGCACCGCCGCCGACGCCACCGAGCACGGGTTCGCGCCCGTCTGGACCACCGGCCTGCCGAGCCGCGCTGCCGCGCTGCCGCAACTAGCCAGCGCGGTCGTCGACGCGCTTTACGATCACCTTGCCACGCTAGGTGGGACAGCAGTGGCGATGCGCTACCCAATGTGGCGCTCGGGAAGCGGTGTAACGGTGGTACGACGCAGCCTGCTGCCGTTCGACGCCAGCGCCTTTCCGGCAACGCCCTCGCGCGAGCCGCCGCTGACCAACCTTCCGGCTGCGCCGCTGATCGAGCGGTTGGCGCAGGAATATGTCTTCGCGCAGATCTGTGAGGCGGCGGTTGAGGGATTCGCCGCCGAGAATGCGGCGCGCATGGAGGCGATGGCGTCGGCCAAGACCAATATCGATGGCAAGCTCGCTGGACTGAAGGCGGAGGAGAGATTGGTGCGCCAGGAGACGATCACTGCCGAGGTTGTCGAGCTCGCCGCCGGTGTTCGCGCCCGCACGCCAATGGCGTCCTGAGCCGTCGGTCGTTCGGTCGCCACGCCCGCGCCCCCCGCGGGCGGGCGTGGCGGCCTCGCCTGGCAGTCCTCAGGCGATGGCGGTCATGCCGCGAGGCTCAGCGCGTCGCCGGCGGCGTCGCGCAGTGCCGCGCGGCTGAGGATGATGAAACTTCTGAGATCGGGCAGCCGTACCACGCGGGCCTGGCGCAACGCGGTCAGTCGGCGGCTCACCGTCTCGATCGTCAGGCCGAGGAAATCGGCCATCTGCTGGCGCGACAGCATGATGTCGACGGGCTCGCCATCGCCGGCGCCGGCGCGGTCTGCCATCTCGATCAGGAAGCTCGCTACCCGTTCGCGAGCGGACGTGCGCGCGAGCAGCATCATCCAGCGCCGCGCGCGATCGAGTTCGTCGAGCGCGTGCAGCAGTACCGCGTGCTGCAATTCAGGATGATTGCCAGCAAAGGCGTCGAAGACGTTGCCGCGGAACACGCACATCGTGGTGTCGGTCAGCGCGGTGATGCTGCTGGTCGCCTGTCGGCTGAAGGGGCGGCCGACGAAATCGCCGGGAAAGGCGAGGCCGAGGATCTGCTCGCGTCCGTCGCTCATCATCGAAGTGATTTTGAGCAGCCCACTTCGCACGGTTCCGACGAGCAGCGCCTCCTCGCCCTCCCACATAAGCGTCTCACCGCGACCGAGCGCAAGGCAGTGGCCGCGCCGGAACAGGTCGTCCAGCATATCGCCACTGAGTGCCGCATAGATGGAGTGTCTACGGGTCGGACATTTGAGACACGGCGCGGCTAATTTCCTATCAAATTTCGTCGTCCCAGCCGTCTCGATATACATGTCACCAACCCCAGGTATTTTCGGTTCGCTGCGACGCCCGCCCCGATTAGGATGTTGGTCCGGCGGGCCGATATTAGGGCTTCTACGGATGCGGATCGCGTAGTGGCGACGGCAAGGAGAAATCGTCCCGATGCCGTTCACCGGGTCGCGAGCGGCTGGCGGGTGCCACCCGCCGCGACGGTAACGGTTATCTTCGCGAGCGCGCGCAGACGAGGGCGATGACTGGCGATGATCGCCCCCTGCCCGGTGCGCGCCAGTCGCGCCACAAGCCGCCGGCAGACGAGCTCCTCCAGCGCCCCGTCCAGCCCCTCGGTCGGCTCATCGAGCAGCAGCCAAGGCGCGGGCGAGAGGTAGGCGCGAGCCAGGCCGAGCCGCCGCCGCTCGCCGCCCGAGAGCACGGCGCCGTTGTCGCCGATCCAGCCATCGAGGCCGCCGAGCAAGTGGCGGATGCGCTCGTCGACCGCAGCGTCGCGGAGCGCCTGCCATAGCGCGTCGTCGTTGGCCTCCACGCCGGCGAGCAGCAGGTTCTCGCGCACCGTGCCGGACAGCATCGTCACGTCCTGCGGAACCCACGCGAAAGCCGCGCGCAGGCTCTCTGCCGGCGCGAAGGCGAGGTCCAGCCCGCCTATCCGTGCCTCACCGAGATGGGCCGGTCTGAGGCCCAGAAGACGCTCGATCAGGCTGGTCTTGCCGGCACCCGAGGGCGCGTCGAGCAGCACACGATCGCCCGGTACAAGCTGCTGGCCGGAGATCTCCAGTTGGGGAGCCAGGTCAATCCCCACGCCCGGCGGTTCGGTCAGGGCGACAATCGCATCGAGCCGCACGTAGGCCTCAGCGGCGGCGCCGCGCTGGGCGTACCGGCGCAGCAGCGGCGCGACGCCGTCGACCGCCATCGCGCTGGCGAGCGCGGCCAGCGCGGCCAGCGCGGCTCCCTGCGACGCGGTGAGCAGCAGCGCGCCGGTCGCCGCGACGCCGATTGCCACGGCCGGAATCAGTTCGAAGAGTGCGCGCATGTCGGCCTCGGCGATCCTCGCCTCGGCGAGCGCGCGACCGGCGTCCTCGATCCGCGCCTCGGCAACATGCTCGATACCATAACACCGCAGTTCGGCGGCACTAGCCAGCCAGTCGGCGGCTACCTCACCGAGCGCGCCGCTCATCCGCTGCACTGCAGCGCCGCGCGCCGCTAGCGCGTTGCCAAGATGATCGGCAATCAGGATCGTCGCCGCCACCACCAAAGCGACGAACAACGCCGCGGGCCAACCGCCGAGCGCCGCCAGCACGGTGCCGGCCGCCAGTGCCGCCCCCGCAGCCCAAGGCGCCGAATCGAACACCAGCCGTGTCTCGACTGCCTTGACATCCTCGACCAGACGCTGCGTTGCCTCACCGGTCGAGAGTGCCAGCGCGCGCTGCGGCTCGAGGCGGGTAATCGCGTGGAACAGCAGCGGTCGAACGCGCGCCATCGTGCCGAGCGCGCAGTCATGGCTGGCCACGCGCTCGCCGTAGCGCGCGCCGGTGCGCACGATCGCCAGCAGACGGATCGCGGCAGCGGGGAGCAGATAGTTGAACGCCAGAGCGGCGGCAGTGCCGGCCGTGCCAGCCAGCGCGGCAGCGGTGATAAACCAGCCCGACAGGCCGAGCAGCGCCACCGAGGACAGTGTTACCAGTATCGCCAGCGCCACCGCCTGGCCGAACCGCTGCCGGCTGGCGCGGTGCTCACGACGGAGCAGCGATTCGAAACGGTTCATCGCGCCCTTCCCAGGTCGATGACATGGTCGGCAATCGCCACCAGCGCCGCGCTGTGGGTGGCGATGATTGTGGTGCGGCCGGCGCAGGCGCGACGGATCGTTTCGATCAACGCAGCCTCGGCCGCGGAGTCGAGATGAGCGGTCGGCTCGTCGAGCAGCAGCAGCGGTGCGCCCTTGAGCAGCGCCCGGGCCAGCCCGATGCGTCGTCGCTCTCCGCCCGACAGCCCGCCGCCGCGCTGGTCGAGCGGGGCGTCGAGTCCCGCCGGCCGGGCGGCCAGCGCTGGCCCCAGCCCGGCGGCCTCGGCGGCGCCGGCGATGGCAGCGCGGCTGGCGTGGGGCGCGGCAAGCGCAATGTTTTCGGCGATTGTGCCGACCACAAGCAGTGGTGCCTGTCCGGTCCAGCCAGCGATCGGTGTGAGGTCGGCGAGGTCGCGCTCATCAACTGTCACGCGCCCCGAGGTGATCGGCGCGAGGCCAAGCAGCAGGTTGAGCAGGCTCGACTTGCCGCTACCCGACGGGCCAACCAGTGCCAGCGTTTTGCCCGGCGGCACGGCGAATGACACCCTCGCCACCGCATCATCAATGGCATCGGGATAACGGATCGCGACGTTCTCGAACGTGATCGCCGGCGCCGCCGCCGGCAACGCCGCGCGAGCCGGCGCCGGCGCGGGTGGTGCTGTCACGTCGAGGCGCTCGGTCGCGCTCTCGGCCTGCTGGCGGTCGTGATAGGCAGCAGCGAGGCGGCGCATCGGCGCATAGAATTCGGGCGCGAGCGCCAGCACGAAGAAGGCGCGCGGCAGGTCGAGCGTCTCGGGCACCTCGAACGGCAGGATACGCAACAGGTTAAAGCCGGCATAGACCGCGACCAGCGCCACCGACAAAGCGGCGAAGAATTCCAGCGCACCATTCGACAGGAAGGCAATCCTGAGCACGCCCATCGTCCTCCGGGCGACATCGGCGGAGGCGCGGCCGATGCGCTGGGTCTCGCGCGCCTCGGCGCGAAAAGCGAGAATCAGCGGCAGCGCGCGTAGTCGGTCGGCGAACAGGCCGGACAGCCGCGCCATAGCGGTAAACTGCCGCCGCGACTGGTCCGCAGCGGCGCCGCCGGCCAGCGCCATCGCGGCGATGAACGGGATCAGCGTGGTGATGAGGATGGTGGCCGAGACCGGACTGGCGATCGCTGTCGAGCCCAGGACGACGAGCGGCGCGACCATCGCGGCGACCCGCGCGGGCAAAAAGTACGCGACATAGCCGTCGATCGCCTCCACCTCGTGCGTGACGGCGTTGACGAGCTGGCCAGCGGTGGTCCCCCCGCCGAGCATCCGGGCCAGTGCCCGGTGCACAATGCGCCCGCGCAGGCCGATCTTGGCCCCGGCAGCGATGCGGCTCCCGTGGCGCGCCGCCATCATGGTCAGCACCCCGCGCGCGACCGCCGAGGCCAGCATCAGCGCCGCCCAGCCAGCCAGCCGGCGCCGGCCGCCCGCAAGCGCCGACACCGCGCCCGCCAGGCCGCCGGCAAAGCCGATCGCCGCGATCGTGTCGGCGATCAGCACCACGCCCGACAGCCGTGCCGCCGCCGGCGCGATCGCGGCGAGACGGCCGCGGCGCGCGGCGCGGTCCGTGGCAAGCGTCGTCATCCCGATCCGATCGTCGATCAGGACGGTTGCCGCTTTGACCGGGATCAAATCCTCGCTCCTTCGTGCCGCCTATCGGATGGTCAACAGGCGGGCATCCGCCAATAAGGAGGCAGATATGGACGCTGGGGTCGTCGACCTGTCGCGGCTGCAATTCGCTCTGACCGCGCTCTACCATTTCCTGTTCGTGCCGCTGACGCTGGGACTAAGCTTCATGCTGGTCATCATGGAATCGGTTTATGTGATGACCAACCGACCGATCTGGCGCCGGGTAACGCGCTTCTGGGCGAGGTTGTTTGGCATCAACTTCGTGCTCGGGGTCGCCACTGGTCTCACTATGGAGTTCGAGTTCGGCACCAACTGGTCCTATTACTCGCATTACGTTGGCGATATCTTCGGCGCGCCGCTGGCTATCGAAGGGCTGATGGCCTTCTTCCTCGAAGCGACCTTCGTCGGGCTGATGTTCTTCGGCTGGGACCGCCTGAGCAAGCTCGGACACCTCGCCGTCACCTTAATGGTCGCGCTGGGCAGCAATCTGTCGGCGCTGTGGATCCTGATCGCCAACGGCTGGATGCAGCATCCCGCTGGCGCCGCCTTCAATCCGGACACAATGCGCATGGAGGTGACGAACTTCGCGGCCGTGCTCTTTAATCCGGTCGCGCAGGCCAAGTTCGTTCACACTGTTAGTGCTGGCTATGTCTGCGCTTCACTGTTCGTGCTCGGCGTGTCCAGCTATTATCTCCTGCGTGGTAAGTGGGTGGCGGTGGCGAAGAGGTCGTTCGTTGTCGCCGCCGCGTTCGGGCTCGCCTCGTCGCTTTCGGTGGTCGTGCTGGGTGACGAAAGCGGCTATGCGCTGACCGACAACCAGAAGATGAAGCTCGCGGCGATCGAGGCCGAATGGCATACCGAACGGGCGCCGGCCGGGATCACCCTGTTTGGCCTACCCGATCTCGAGACGCATACCACTCGCTATGAGGTCAAGTTCCCCTTCGTTCTCGGCCTGATCGCGACGCGCAGCATCAAAGGTGAAGTAACCGGCATGTCCGAGCTGATCCTGCGTGCGCAGGATCGCATCCGCTCCGGCCTTGTCGCCTATGCGGCCGTGCAGGTGCTCAAGCAGAAGCCAGGCGATATTGCGGCGCGCGCGGCCTTTGAGGCGCACAGGAACGATCTCGGTTATGCGCTGCTGCTCAAGCGCTACACGGCTGATCCGGGCCGGGCGACCGAACAGCAGATCGTCCGGGCATCTTGGGACACCGTGCCCAATGTGCCGCTGATGTTCTGGACGTTCCGCATCATGGCGGGAATCGGCTTTGTGATGATCGCGCTCTTCGCCGCTGCCTTCGTCATCGCCAGCCGGCGCGCGCACGTCGAGACCCGCTGGTTCCAAAGGCTCGCATTGTGGGCGATGCCACTGCCCTGGATCGCAATCGAGCTGGGCTGGATTACCGCCGAGATGGGACGTCAACCCTGGGCGGTGGACGGCGTGTTACCGACCTTCCTTGGTGCCTCCAGCCTCAGCCGAGGTGCAATATGGACGACCATCGTCGGCTTTACGTTGATCTACGGCGTGATGGCCGTGATCGAGGCGCGGCTGATGCTGACGACGATCCGCCACGGCCCGGTCGAGGACATGCCGGAGCCCGAGCCCGACGTCGTTCTCAGCCCCCAGCCCGCCGGCCTTTTGTCCGCTGCCGCCGAATAAGGAGGACATCATGGAATTCTTCACCATCGAAGTGCTTCGCCTAATCTGGTGGGTGCTGCTCGGCGTGCTGCTGATCGGCTTCGCGCTCACGGACGGTTTCGATCTCGGCGTTGCTGCGCTGCTGCCGTTCGCCGCGCGAACCGACGAGGAGCGCCGCATCGTTATCAACACGATTGCGCCGACCTGGGAAGGCAACCAGGTGTGGTTCATCCTCGGCGGCGGCGCGATCTTCGCGGCTTGGCCGTTTGTCTATGCCGCCAGTTTTTCCGGCTTCTACCTCGCGATGTTCCTGGTGTTGTGCGCGCTGATATTGCGGCCAGTCGGCTTCAAATACCGCTCGAAGCGGCCCGATCCCCACTGGCGCGGACGCTGGGATTGGGCGCTGTTCGCCGGCGGACTGGTGCCCGCCTTGGTGTTCGGCGTGGCAGTCGGCAACGTGCTGCTCGGGGCGCCGTTTCGGCTCGATGCCGACCTGCGATCCTATTACGAAGGTGGCCTGCTTAGCCTGTTCACACCGTTCACGCTGGTCTGCGGACTCCTGTCGGTGGCGATGCTGGTGCTACATGGCGCCACCTTCCTCACCGCCAAGACCGCGGCGGGGCCAGTGAAGGACCGGGCGATGCGCTTCGGCCTTGTCGCTGCGCCGCTTGCCATCGCGCTGTTCGCAATAGGCGGCGCGTTTGTCGCATTCGGCGATATCGGCTACCGGCTCGTCGGCCCCGTCGATCCGCTCGGCCCATCGAACCCGATGCGCGAGACGACCGTCGCCGCGGCCGGCGCCTGGCTGGGCAATTACGGCCGCCATCCGTGGACGGTCATCGCGCCGGTGCTCGGCTTCGCCGGGGCCGCGCTGGCCTGGCTGGGCATCGCCGTGCGCCGCGAGGCGCTGGCCTTCGTAGGCTCGTCGGTCGCCGCGCTCGGCATCATCTCGACGGTCGGAATATCGATGTTCCCATTCATCCTGCCGTCCAGTATCGACCCACACTCCAGCCTGACAGTGTGGAACGCCTCGTCGAGCCGCAGCACACTTCTCACCATGCTGATCGTCACTGTAGTGCTGCTGCCGATCGTGCTCGCCTACACCGCTTGGGCGTTCAGAGTGATGTGGGGCCGCGTGACGCCCGAACGGATCGGCGCCAGCCCGGACTTCTATTGAAAGGATTGCTCCATGTGGTACTTTACCTGGGTTCTTGGCCTTGGTCTCGCGGTCGGCTTCGGCATTCTCAACGGCCTGTGGCACGAGTTCGATCTGTCGATCGAGAACGACGAATCGATCAACGACTGACGCCCTGTCCGCTGGGTGCCCGTAAACACGGTTTGAGGTATAGTCAGCCTCAACGAAGTAGTTGATGCAACTTTTCTCACGGCGATGGTCAATGGCGCGATACAATACCCCAGTTGAGGAATGAGCGAAGACCGATATTCGCTTAGCAAGCTCATCCAGCGTTTGGGAACGATTAGACGTCTAAGGCCTTTCAAAATGCGCAAGGCCACGCCTCTCGAGATTGTGTCCATCAAATGAATCGGGAGTCCGGGTTTCGCTCTAGCATTACTTTGCCAGATCGCTGATTTTTTTGAATTCCCAGTGAGGATTGTGGTGATTCATAGAGAGCCAGCTTTAGCGGGATCTGGCGATGAGCGAGGGTTGGCGGTCGGATCTGGAGCGGTGGCTGGCGCCGTTTGTGTCGGCGTTACGGCACAAGACACGAGGTCGGATGTGCCCGGCCTATGTCGCGGAGCTGATCGGGCCGGGCGATCGCAAGAGCATCCAGCCGAGGGCGGCCCGGGACGGCGGCGTCTGCTACGATCAACTGCATCATTTCGTGGCGAGCGGTGTATGGGATGCCACGCCGCTACAAGCGGCGCCGCTGGCCGCGGCCGACCGGCAGGTCGGCGGAGACGATGCGTGGCTGATCGTCGACGGCACTGCGTCTGCCGAAGAAGGGGAGTCGCTCGGTCGCGGTCGCGCGGCAATACGCTTCGACGCTGGGCAAGAACGCCAACTGTCAGACCCTAGTGTCGCTGACGCTGGCGTCGCGCGAGGTGCCGGTGATGGTCGGTTTGCGGCTGTTCCTGCCCGAGCGCTAGACGAGCGATCCGGTCCAGCTCGATCACACCGGTGTGCCCGACGATCGGCGGTCTATCGCACCAAGCCTGAGATCGCGCTCGCCGAGTTCGATCGGGTACGCGCGGCCGGCGCGCGCTTCGGCTGTGTGCTCGCCGACCGAGTTATCGCAAATCACAGACGTTGGCGACCGGCCACACCTACCCGTACTGATAATGCTAATGCGATTGACTCGCAACAGTAGGCACTTTAAGCGCGCCTCCTGAACGGGAGGCGCGAATGCTACGGTACGTATGTAGTTTTTTGGCGGGGACCGGCTTCTGCATCGGCGCAACGGCAGGGAGCGCGGCAGAACCTGCGACCGATGGAGAGGCGCAGGCCCAGGCGCCGGCCGACATCGTCGTCACCGGGGTCGCCGATCCGCAGAGCGCGGCGGCGACGGGGCTCAAGCTGACGCTCTCCGACACGCCGCAATCGGTGACGATCGTCGATCAGCAGCAGATCCGCGATTTCCAGCTGAGCACTGCCAACGACCTGCTTGATCAGGTCGTCGGCATCAATGTCGAGCGCGCCGAGACCGATCGCACGCAGTTCAACTCGCGCGGCTTCGACATCACCAATTTCCAGGTCGACGGGATCGGCCTGCCCCTCATTTCCAGCATCCAGTACGGCGATCTCGACACTGTGCTGTTCGAGCGGGTCGAAGCGGTGCGCGGCGCCGATGCGATGATGACCGGCATCGGCAATCCTTCGGCGACGATCAACTTCGTGCGCAAGCGGCCGACCGATACCTTCCAGGCCTATGGCG
>Ga0164242_10000348_pt1 | contig 57640 bp, 43 predicted proteins | sample OricomgcompostMG_FD_108783 | JGI IMG/M metagenome (GOLD analysis project Ga0164242, IMG submission 108783) | Miracle-Growth compost microbial communities from Emeryville, California, USA - Original compost - Miracle growth compost (MG) ...
ATGGTCGTCGGTAAGACCATTGTGGTAAAAAATAAAAGAGATGCACAAGTGCTCGGGATATCCACGGTGCAGGCGTCCCCTCCGCCACCTGATACAATAAAAGGACACGTGACCGACGTACAAGGCAATCCACTGGTCGGTGTTACGGTGAAAGTCAAAAATGCCTCGCAGGGCACCGTCACAGATGGCAATGGCGCCTTCGCCCTCCGGGTGGATGGCAATACTACCCTGGAAGTCAGCTACATTGGTTTCGAGACTCAGGATATTCCCGTAAATGGTCAAAGCAACCTAAATATCCAGATGCGGGCCTCGCTGGCAGGGTTGAATGAAATTGTCGTGACTGCGCTGGGTATCGAAAAAAGCACAAAAGGGCTTACCTATGCGACTCAAAACATATCATCGAAAGAACTCACCCAGGTCAAATCGGTGAACTTTATGAATTCCCTGGCAGGCAAAGCCGCGGGGGTGGTCATCACCCAAGGCAACGCTGGGCCTGGATCCTCGGCCAGAGTACTGCTTCGAGGCAACAAGTCTATTACCGGCAACAACCAGCCCCTATATGTGATCGATGGAATCCCCATGAACAATAGTGCAGCGCATTCCTCTGGCAATTCGCTGTTTGGCACCCAGGATTATGGAGATGCCATTTCCAACCTCAATCAAGATGACATTGAAAGCATAGAAATCCTTAAAGGAGCATCCGCCGCCGCGTTATACGGAAGCCAGGCCGCCAACGGCGTCATTCTGATCACTACAAAAAAAGGTCGCAAGAGTGATACCCGGATCGATTTTACCTCTACCCTCACCTTGCAAACGCCGATTGGACTTCCGGAGAATCAAAGTACATATGGACAATCCGAACCTGGAAGCAATGAAAGCTGGGGAGAAAAAATATCCGGCGCGAAAGACGATCATCATATAAAGAACTTTTTCAATACCGGAAAAAATTTCCTGAACAGCATTTCCGTCTCCTCCGGCAATGATGTCGGGCAGGTATACGTGTCTTATGCCAATACCAAAGCCACCGGTATCGTCCCTGAAAACTCGCTCAATAAGCACAACTTCTACCTGCGGGGTACCTCCCAGTTGTTTCAGGGAAAACTGTCCTTGGATGCATCGGTCAATTACATCCACCAAATGGTGCATAACCGGCCCCAATCAGGCTACTATCTAAGTCCGCTTTTTAGTCTGTATACCTTTCCCACAGGAGATGACTTCTCCAAATACAGTGGCAGTAACTATGAGACCTGGGATCCCGTTCGGTTGCTATATGCCCAGAACTGGCCCTATATCGTCAATGAAGCCAGTTCCAGTCAAAATCCCTATTGGATACAGCATAGGAACCAAAACGACCTGTTTCGGGAACGCAGTATTTTCTCCTTCTCCGCCAAATACAACTTTACCGACTGGTTAAACGTCCAGGGCCGGCTAAACTATGATCGCGTACAAGACATTTATGAGCAGCGCCTGTCGGCCACCACAGATCCGATCATGGCCAGCCCGAACGGGGGATATACCAAGAACAACACCAATAACAACCAGCTATACGGAGACGTGATGGTCAGCGGAAACAAAACATTTAATGCCGTTTCCTTATCAGCTACTGTAGGGTATAGCATTACCAGAAACCGGAATTACGGAACCAGCTTAAGTTCGGTGACTGCATCTGGACTCGCTTATCCAAATTTCTTTTCGGCCGCCGGACTGAAATTCCCTTTCAACGCCTCAGAGGATCTCACCCGGGCTATGAGCCAGGCAGTCTTCGCCACAGCGACACTGGGATACAAGGACCGGCTCTTTCTGGATTTAACCGGGCGCAACGAATGGAGCTCGACGGTCAGTCAAACCTTCTTCTACCCGTCGGCCGGGCTGTCGTATATATTGATAGATGGCTCTAATACCAATTCTTCTATCCTGTCTTTTGCAAAAATCAGAGGTTCTTTCGCGGAGGTTGGCAATGCCCTTCCCTTTGGCATCGCAAATCGCACCCCCAGTTATTCGTTGAGCGTGGATGACAATGTCAACCCAAGAGGTACGCTGCCTTATTTTAGCGGGAGCGATACAGTTAACCTAAAGCCCGAACGCACCCGATCTTATGAAGCAGGTGCAGAACTCCGGTTTTTCCAGGACCGGCTTAGCCTGAATCTTACCTATTACAATGCCACGACGGGGAATCAGGTATTTACCATTGGAGCCCCTGCGGGATCCGGAGCTTCTAACTTCTACATCAATGGAGGAACCATCCGCAATAAAGGCATAGAAGGGGTATTAAGCTATCAATCCGACTTGGGTAGCGTACACTGGACCACTGCGATAAACTTCTCGCACAACAAAAATCAGATTATCCAGCTCAGTGACCTGTTGACCACGCCACGGTTCGTACTCACTGACATCAATTCGACCCGGCAGGTACAGCTATTCCTTACCCGTCCCGATAAGGGACACTATGGATCCTACGGGGACCTTTACGGCAAAAAAATACAGCGTAATAAGGACGGAAGCATTGTCGTAGACGATGCTGGTCTTCCAGTACTTTCCAAAAATCCAGACGAATATATCGGCAACGCAAATCCCAATTTCCTGGCAGGGTTTAATAATAGTTTTACCTATAAAGGCTTAACACTCCATTTTCTGGTGGATGGCCGGTTCGGAGGGAAGATTGTCTCGGTGACAGAATCCTGGCGGGATTGGAAAGGCCTTACCAAAAGAACAGCCGAGGCCAGGGACAACGGGGGTGTAGAGGTCAACGGACAGAAAGTTGATGCGGAGGCCTATTATAAAAGGGTGTCCGGATCAGGACAACAGGGCGCAGCAGAACTCTATGCCTATGATGCAACCAACGTCCGTTTGCGTGAACTTTCTTTGACATACGCCTTCCCAGCCTTCAGCCGCATAATTAAAAATCTGAGCGTTTCCTTGGTGGGAAGGAACCTGTTCTTCTTCTATAAAAAGGCGCCGTTCGATCCAGAGGTGAGTATTGCTCCCTCTAACGGACTTCAGGGTATTGAAGCTTTCAATATGCCTTCTACCCGCTCCTATGGATTTACCTTAACGGCCTCTTTTTAACTCAAAATTTACCCGTCATGAAAAATATTAAAATAAACTTTTCAATGCGTCGGATATTGAGTGGGTGTATGCTCATTTTATTCTTTCTGAGTACTTCTTGCACGGATGACCTGCCCAATTTAAACGAAAAGCAGATCACCGATCAGGATCTCACTATGGACGCCAATGAAGGGGGAATACTTCTTCCCGGTATGGAAAATTCCATTGTACAAACCTCTGCCGGTCAATACCAGTCGGACCAAAATCACAATGGCGATTCTTTTATTGGCTACCTGGTTTCTCCGACTCCATTTCAGGGAAATATCCAAAACATTACCTATGCGATGTCGGATACCTGGAACAACCGGGTCTGGACCGCTCCTACCGAAAATCTATTAAACCAATGGGTCCAGATGAAAAAGAAGTCATTTGATACCAAGTATCCCGACTTATACGCGATCTCACTGATTTGTAAAGTCTTCGTAGGCCAGCGACTTGTCGATGTATTCGGACCGATTCCCTATACCCAATATGGACAGGCAAGCGAAGTATCCTTTGACTCCGAACAAGAGGCTTATGATGCTTTCTTCACCGATATCGATTGGGCCATCAATGCCCTGACTGAGGCCGAGGATGCAGATCCTTCTGCAGACCAGCTGCGGTTTGCCAAATTTGACAAATCCCAGTATGGCGGAGACTATTCCAAGTGGATTAAAGTTGCCAACACGCTGAAGTTACGGCTGGCAATGCGTATTTCTCTGGTAGATCCGGTTAAAGCACAAAAAGAGGCGGAAGAAGCTGTCAGCCAGAAATACGGTGTATTGGAAGATGGAGATGGCTCCCTGGCCATTACGCCGCCTACTGAGAACCCCATAGAACAGATCGCGTTCAGCTGGGGGGATACCCGGGTCGGCGCACCTATAGTCACTTATCTGATGGGATTCCACGATCCCCGGCTGGCCAAGTATGCTTTACCCGCTACCGATCCTGCGGCGGCCGGCCAATACATAGGTATTCGCAATGGCATAGATATCACCTCAAAAGACACCTACGTGAATTTCTCAGAGCCTAACGTATCCAAAACTGATCCCGTCAAAGTGATGGATGTGGCAGAGAGCTATTTTCTCCGCGCGGAAGGAGCACTCCGCGGCTGGAATATGGGAGGCGGCACGGCACAACAGTTTTATGAAGATGGTGTCCGCGCATCATTTAGCGAAAACAATGTGGGCGGTGTGGAAGAATATCTCCAGGATGACGTGAGCACGCAAACCGCATACGTTGATCCTAAAAACCCGGACAACAATTCCCCAGCGGTTTCGACCATCACCATAAAATGGGATGACAACGATAGTTTTGACCGCAAGCTTGAGCGGATTATGACGCAGAAATGGATCGCCCTGTATCCTGAGGGAAGAGAAGCCTGGGCTGAATTCAGGAGAACCGGCTATCCCAAGATGTATCTTAATGTCGTCAATTACAGCAACGGGATTATTCCGGCTAACGACTTTATAAAACGCCTGACCTATCCCACAGCCATTACCAATGCGAGTAAAGAAGCGGTAGATGAGGCCGTCAGCAAATATCTTGACGGTAAAGATACCCAGTACACGGCAATATGGTGGGATGTCAACTGACCGACGGCACAATTTTAAGATGATTCACAAAAAAGAGATGAATAATTCGCCTAACGACGCTCCGAGGAAACTGGCCGGCCTGTTTTCCGCCACGGTATGGGTACTGTTAGTAATCGGCCTCCCGGTGATCAGTGTAGGGCGTAATCCGGACAAAACTGTCCAGCGCCCCGGAGACACCTCGGAACTCCAGGTTCAAAAGACCGAAGATTTCACGCCGGACGGCCGCGGAAGCGCAGATAACTGGAAGACGACATCATGGATTGATCTGCCGATCCAGGAAACCTCAGGAGTACGTTATGCAACCAAAGTGAAGGTGCTATATTCCGGTACGGGCATCTATTTCCTGTTTCATTGTGACGACCGCAAGATCACCACAGAGGTGACCCGGGATTTCGGGCCACTGTACCAAGGAGATGTGGTGGAGGTTTTTTTGCGGCCGGATCTGTCGGTACCGATCTATTTCGAATACGAGCTTTCCCCGCTCGACTACGAGCTTCCCTTGCTGGTACCCAACATACACGGCAAATTTCAGGGATGGGCTCCCGCCCACTACCAGGGTCGCAGAAAGGTGCAACACGCCACCGCTGTGACCGGCGGCTTGAAAAAAGCGGGGGAAGCCGTTTCGGAATGGACTGCAGAGATCTATGTTCCATTTGCGCTGCTTAGTCCCCTCGTCACCCTTCCGGTGACACCCGGCACACGATGGACCGCGAATTTATATCGGATCGACCACGACAGTGGCTATTCCTCATGGAGTTGGCGAAAAACCACCCCCGGGGTAAGAGGAAGTTTACATGAATATAAAAAATTTGGCACGTTGGTTTTTAAGTAATTGCGATCTTTGGCCTGCAAACCAAAAAACAGGGCAAGACCCCAATATACCCTTTGTGTAAAAACAGGTACCCGTTTTGCTTTTTGCAGCTTCTCTCACGAGAGGATCGGCTCGCCAGTGGCGTAATATTTTCACACGGGAGATTCTATCGGTCCTGCATCGCGAATCACCTGTCATGATAAAAATACATGAGAACCATATGCAGATTCAATATATCACAACAGTGATGCAACATCCGGTACTGAAATCGGCATTCTTCCACCGGCATCGCTTGGAAAACTGCTGTGGTATTTCAGTTAATTCACCAGTTACATTAAACCATTTACAATGCAAAAGACCTTTTTACTGATTGTTCTTCTAATCGGTGCGCTGGGGCGTGTCTCCCAGGCACAATCCTACAGCCTTGTGATTAAAAACGGACATGTCATCGATCCTAAAAACAACATCGACGCGGTGATGGATGTGGCTGTCCAGGACGGCAAGATTGCCCGGGTAGCCGAACACATCAATGCGGATGATGCGACCCAGGTCGTCGATGCCCAAGGCATGTATGTCACCCCGGGACTAGTGGATATTCATACTCACGTATTCACTTCTATGCGGGGAGACCCTTCTCCCGACGGATATACGTTGCAAAATGGAATCACCACCTGCGCAGACGCAGGTACCTCGGGATGGCGTTCATTCCCCACTTTCAAAGAAGAAGTCATTGACAAATCGCAAACCCGGGTACTGGCTTTTCTCAATATCATCGGAGGCGGCATGCGGGGGAGCTACTTCGAGCAGGATCCCGGCGACATGGATCCCACAATGACGGCACTCGTAGCCAAGCGCTATCGTAATATCATCGTGGGCGTTAAAACGGCCCATTATGAAGGCGGCTGGACCGCCGTAGACAGTGCAGTGGCTGCAGGGAAACTGGCAGGGATCCCGGTGATGGTAGACTTCGGTGGTGCCAATCCTCCATTGTCCATTCGTAGTTTGTTTTTTGATCATCTCCGCCCGGGAGACATCTTCACCCATTGTTTTGCACAGCTGCGCAGCCGGGAATTCATTCTTGATACGGCTACGGGAAAAATAAAGCCTTTTGTCTGGGAGGCGCAAAAAAGAGGAACTATCTTTGACGTGGGTTACGGAGGCATCAGCTTTGCATTCTCGCAAGCGATTCCTGCCATGAAGGATGGTTTCCGTCCAAACTCCATAAGCACCGATTATCACAAAGGGGATATGAATGCTGCCATGAAGAATATCTTAAACGTCATGGATAAGTTTATGATCATGGGTATGGACCTTCCCGAGGTGATCCGGAGGACCACCTGGAACCCAGCTCAGGAAATAAACCACAAGGAATTGGGGCACCTGACGGTCGGAGCCGGGGCCGACATTGCTATATTCAAGTTGATCCCGGGTAATTTTGGATTTTTCGATTATACAGGTTACCGGATCGAGGGGAAGGAAAAGCTGGAATGTGAGATGACAGTGAGAGCCGGAAAAATTGTGTATGATCTCAACGGGATAGCCAAGCCTGTGATTTTACCTAATCAACGGGGCGAATAACTCCTTCCAAAGCAAAAAACAATATCACCAATGAATAGAACCAATCGCTTATTCAGGACCACCCGAATGATGGCCATAACAGGCGCCACAGCGGGAGTCTTGCTTATTTTTTCCAGCTGTCACCAACAAAGTTCCCGTGGGGCCTGGACGATGTTCCGGGCGGATAATGCCAGTAGCAGCTACGCTGCCCTGGACCAGGTCAACAGGGAAAATGTCAGCCAGCTAAAAGTGGCCTGGACCTTTAATCCCCACGATGCGCCCGAGGATTCCCGCCCTTCAAGAAGTGAATGTAACCCCATCGTAGTCGACGGGGTTATGTATATCACTTCTGCCCTTCAGCAGGTATATGCCCTTAATGCAGCGACAGGAGAAAAGATCTGGAGTTTCGATCCGTACCAGGGAGGCAAACAGGGCAAAGAAAAAAGAGGCAGAGGAGTGACCTACTGGGCGGATGGCAGTGACAAAAGAATTCTTGGTGTGGCCGGAGACCGCTTATTTGCGTTGAACGCTGAAACCGGCAAGCCTGTGTCTTCTTTTGGTCAAAATGGCTTTATCAGCCTGAACGTGGGGATGCGGGGAAATGAAAAAGACATTTCTATAACCCCCACCTCGCCGGGAATTGTTTATAAGGATCTGTTGATCATGGGCACGGAGATCCCCGACGCCAATCTGTATGGGGGAGAGCCGGGATATGAAAGGGCATTCAACATCAGGACAGGCGAGTTGGTATGGACCTTCCATACTATTCCTCAGCCCGGGGAACCCGGATACGAAACCTGGCCCAAAGACGCCTGGAAGTACACCGGCGGAGCTAACGACTGGGGAGGCATGAGCCTGGACGAAAAACGAGGACTGGTTTTTTTGGCCACAGGGTCCCCGACCTACGATTATTATGGAGGGAACCGCAAAGGAAAGAATCTGTATGGAAACTGCGTGATTGCCTTGGACGCAAATACCGGAAAACTGAAATGGTATTTTCAAACGGTACACCACGACCTGTGGGACTATGATTTGCCTGCACCTCCCAATCTGGTCACTATTGAACGGGACGGAAAGAAAATCGATGCGGTCGCCCAAGTATCCAAAACCGGATTCCTGTATGTACTCGACCGGGAAACCGGGAAACCATTGTTTCCCGTAGAAGAACGCAAGGTCCCGGCATCGGACGTTCCGGGAGAAGAAGCCTGGCCTACCCAGCCTTTTCCCACCAAGCCGGCGCCGTATTCCCGCCACACACTGACCGAAGACGATCTCAGCAACTATTCCCAGGCCGATCACGATTCTTTGCTGGCTACATTTCGGTCTTTGCGTTTTGAAGGAATTTTCACCCCCCCTTCTCTGAAAGGAACCCTGAGCCTTCCTGCCAGTACAGGAGGGGCCGAATGGGGCGGAGCCGCGTATGATCCGGCCACCAGTGTTTTGTATGTAAAATCCAATAACGCCCCGGAAATCGGACTTCTTAGAAAAGTGGAACCTGAAGCCGAGTTAAACAAGCTCTCGACCTACGAGCAAGGCAAAACCATTTTTGCCACCAATTGTGCCGGCTGTCATGGCGCAGATCGAAAAGGGAGCGGTCCTTATCCGTCGCTGATCGGTCTGTCGGATAGAATGTCGGCGGAAAATGTCCTGAATCTGATTCGGCATGGCAGTGGAAAAATGCCTGCTTTTGGAGATGTCATCAGAGGCCACGAAAGAGCGATTATTGATTTCCTTTTTGAAATCACCGGCAAGACCGGTCAACCTGAGCTAGGCCATGAAATGGCTCATCAGAATGCGCCGCAGCTGCCCGATTCCTTTCAGGGTTATAAAAACGTCTCTGCCTACCGCCAATTCCGGGACCCCAGCGGGCATCCGGGAATCAAACCTCCGTGGGGATTGCTCAACGCCATTGACCTAAATACAGGGGAATACTTGTGGAAGGTTCCCGTAGGAAATATTCCGGAGCTGCAGATTCCGGGCGCCCCCCCTACCGGAATGGGCAGCATGCAGGGTCCCATTGTCACCGCAGGAGGACTGGTATTCCTGGGCGGCACCAGGGATCGCATGTTCAGAGCCTACGATAAAACGACGGGAAAACTCCTTTGGGAAACTGAGCTTCCGGCGGCAGCATCCTCAAATCCTTGTACCTACTTCTACAAAGGCAAACAATATATTTCAGTGTCAGTAGGAGGTACCAAGGAGAATCCCAGCGGTTCGCTGGTGACGTTTGCCCTTCCGGACTAAACAGGCCGTTTTATCCTTGTTAATCCAGCAGGTTGCCGGATTAAAACGAAATGCCTATCTTGGGCACCTACTAGACAGAGCCTCCCAATACGGGAGGCTCTGGATTTGGATAATAAGTGACTTTTCATACTAAATTGACGAATCGATGAAACGTAGAGACATTCTGAAGAGCTTAACCCTTTTCCCCTTCCTGGGCGCAGGAGCAGGAAGTTTACTGCCGCTGGAAAGCTTCGGGCGAAGCCGGGCGAAACGGGACATACTGAAGGAACTGGGCGTACCTACCTTTATCAACGCCCGGGGAACCATTACTTCAATGAGTGGATCGCTAATGCATGACTACGTGCTGGAAGCTATTGAGAACTCTTCGAAAGAGTATTGCATGCTGGACGATTTACAAGACAAGGTAGGAGAACGCATAGCAGCCATGGCCCACGCAGAGGCTGCCACGGTGACCGCTGGAGCTTTTTCCGCACTGACACTTGGCATGGCCGGTATCCTTACGGGAATGGACACTAAAAAAGTAGCCCAACTGCCTCATTTGGAAGGTACCGGCATGAAGTCCGAAGTACTTATCCAGAAGGGGCACAACATTGATTATAACCATGCTTTGGAGAATTGCGGCGTAAAATTGGTCGTCGTGGAAACTCCCGAAGATGTAGACCGCGCTGTAAATGAAAAGACCGCCTCCATGCATTTCCTAAACTGCAATGCCATGCGGGGAAAAATCATGCATGAACAATGGCTTGCTTTGGCTAGGAAGCACAATCTCCCCGCCAGCATTGACATTGCCGCCGATGTACCGCCTTTGTCCAACCTATGGAAGTATAATGACATGGGATTTAGCTTTGTGGCGTTATCTGGCGGAAAAGCGATCCGGGGACCGCAGAGCGCGGGAATTCTGATGGGGAAGAAAGAAATTGTAGCCGCCGCCCGACTGAGTGCCCCTCCCCGCGGAGCTACCATCGGACGAGGAATGAAGGTCAATAAGGAAGAAATCATTGGGATGTACGTCGCCTTGGAGCATTATGTGAATCAAGATCATGATAAAGAGTGGAAAATGTGGGAGGCCCGGGTGGCGGTAATCAATAATGCGGTAAAAAATATTCCGGCCGTATCTACGGAAGTATCGGTTCCTCCTATTGCCAATCACACTCCCACCCTGCATATCTCATGGGACACCGATAAGATAGGGATCTCGGGGGACGGATTACTCAAAGCGCTGAAAGAAGGCAGTCCGTCTATCATTGCTTATGGCGGCGGCAAAAATTCCATCACCGTATCTCCTTGGATGATGCGGCCGGGTCAGGAAAAAATCGTAGCTTCAAGGATTCGTGAGGAGATCCTCAAACACCGTGGATAACCCACCGCATGAGCACAGGTCCGTATGATTTGTGCCGCCCCCGCGAAAAGCTTCTACGCACGGCGCTCTGAATATTCAACCTTCTGCTGGACAGGGAACTTGGTATTTTTGCTTACCTTGGCCTGCCGTTTTTGCATTAAGGGTGGTTCCATCTAACCCCCACGGCGATTTCTGCCGTACGCATCAACCTTGTGTTTATTTTTTAATTTATAAGTATTTAATTATTAAAACCATTAACAATGAGGAAGAGTAGTTTACTATTGCTCCTGTTTATTTTTATTGCGGGAGGGTTTGCCCAGGCTCAATACGACATTGTCATTAAAAATGGCCATGTAATTGATCCGAAAAACAACATCAACACTGTGATGGACGTAGCCATCAAAGACGGGAAGATCGCCAAAGTGGCCAAGGGAATCAGTACCGACGGAGCCAAACAAGTGGTGGATGCCAGCGGCCTTTATGTGACACCGGGCCTGATTGATATCCACACCCATGACTTTTTCGGCAATCATCGCGATCAGTATCTGATGGACGGCTATACGGCCATCGATCCGGATGGATTTACCTTCCGTACGGGAGTGACCACCGTCGTAGACGCCGGTAGTTCAGGCTGGAGGACATTTCCTCTGTTTAAAAAACAAACCATTGACGGTTCCAAGACCCGGGTTCTTGCCTTTCTCAATATTGTAGGAGAAGGCATGCGGGGCGGCGCCTATGAACAAAACGTCCATGATATGGATGCGAAAATGGCTGCCTTAACCGCCCGCCGTTACAGAAAGTACATCGTGGGCTTTAAAACGGCTCACTTCGAAGGAGGCTGGACTGCGGTGGACAGCGCCGTGGCAGCCGGTAAAATGGCCGGAGTGCCCGTCATGGTGGATTTTGGGGGTTCGAATCCGCCCCTGTCCATTCGCGAGCTGTTCTTTGATCATCTTCGGCCGGGAGATATTTTTACTCACTGTTATGGACAACTGCGCAGTCGCGAATTCATCGTCGACACGACGACAGGAAAAGTAAAACCTTTTGTATTTGAGGCCAGAAAAAGAGGAATCATTTTCGATGTGGGATACGGAGGAATCAGCTTCTCATTCTCCCAGGCGATCCCCGCAATAAAAGACGGGTTCCCTCCGAACTCCATCAGCACGGATCTGCACAAGGGCAGCATGAATGCAGCCATGAAAAATATAGACAATGTGATGTCCAAAATGCTGGTGATCGGAATGGATCTCCCCGACGTGATCAAGGCCACCACATGGAATCCCGCCCAGGAAATACACCGGGAAGAGTTAGGCAATCTCTCTGTAGGATCAGGAGCTGACGTGGCTATATTAAGAGTCAGGACAGGAGATTTTGGCTACTTCGATTACACCGGTTATAAAGTAAAAGGCGACAAGCGGATCGAGTGTGACATGACTTTGCGCGATGGCAGAGTGGTTTATGACCTTAATGGCATTGCTTCTCCCATCGTGATCTCCTCGGAGTAAACATCTCCGGTTCAGGACATCGGCTCACAATAATAATCATCCCTTCCTGCCAGACAGGAAGGGATGATTTCTTTGGAGTTGCCCTCAGATTAAAGAATCAGATCATCAAAACTCCGAATGCCTAGCTTCTTGGAACAGATAAATCCTTCGCCGTGCGCCACGCCGATCATCTTACCCCACATGGCACTCCGATGAAATATGCTGTCAAAAAACGCCTGCGAAGAAATATAGGTCTGCAACGCTTCCTGCTGAGGTGCAAGAAACTGGGTTTTAAAGCAACGGATTGCTTCCTTTTTCTGTTCGACTACATCAGTGATATCGACCACGAAATCAGGATCAAGATAAGTGTCCTGAATAAAATGAAACACTTGTTTAGGTCTCCAGGCTTCCTGCTTTTCGCCATCCACATCGGTCTCAATTTTAATTAATCCAGCTAAAAAACAGCTCTCGAAAATCAGCTGGGCGGCACGTCCATGGTCGGGATGCCGGTCCTGTGGTGCGTTAGCGAGTATAATATCGGGACGATATTTACGGATGGCCCGGATCACCGCCATTTGATGTTCCTTTTTATTCTCGAAGAATCCATCCGGCAGCCCCAGATTATCCCGTAGCGTCACTCCAATCACTTCAGCTGCCGCTGCCGCTTCCTGCTGGCGAGTTTGATAGGTGCCCCGCGTACCTAGCTCTCCCTCCGTGAGATCCACAATTCCCACTTTTTTGCCCTGCCGGGCATGAACCATTAAGGTACCCGCACAGCTCAACTCCACATCATCGGGATGGGCGGCCATGGCAAGTACATCCAACTTTATCGTTTCCATGAATTGTATTTACAAGATGCCGCAAGTTACAAAGAAGCTGTCAAACGCTCGCCTGCATGGAGAACATTACCAGTCAGTTATAGCGGCGGTACTGGTAATAATAGGCGTTATAATAATAAGGATTGCTTTGAATCTCCTGCACGATAGATTCAATATCGGCATTTTCTCGTTTATCATAGGCCGTCTTCAGATTGCTGCCAAAGACAAAAGCCACGGTCTGCCACAAACGTGCGGAAAATCCACCCTTAAGCTCCTTGATAATATCGTAACAATCGGACCCGGTCTCCCGGTAGATCAGCTTGATCAGCACCTTTCCCTGGTAGATCGAGAGGTCCTCGATCTTGGGTCCAAATCTTTTCTTCAGTTCGTCTTCCTTGGATTGCAAATACACCTTGCGTTCGTGTTTGTTTTGTATCTGACCCAAAGTGGTGTCCACATCCTGCAACACACCTGCAGCAATCCGCGCATAGGGATAAGTGACATAGACCGCGTTGCGCAGCCGGTTCCATTGCCGGATTCTCTTCTTTAAATGACGGGGCGCATCTGCCACCACATCCAGTTCTGGGAGCACTTGCCAGGGTATGGTATCCCGGCCTTCGATATAAGCAAAAACCATGTGGCTGCTATCGGGACGTACCACAGGCTCTTGGGCGGCCGCTGTGGAAAACAGAGCGGCAGCACAGACAGTCAACCCGATCATCTTTTTTGCCATACGATCCATAACGCGCGATGATAACCCTGCGGAGGGCATCCTCCATAAAGGTAAAAAGATATTTGCAAACGGCATTTCTGCCTATTGATCGGCAAGCGGGTAGCCCTGGTCAATCCAGTCCGCTTTGAGATTATGGGCCAGATTCAGCAAACGGGGGTGTTTGAACCCCATGTCAAGCAATGTCTGAAAGGCGGGCCTTACGTTAGGGCAGCGTGAAAAAGGGCAGCAACCACAATAGATGACCACCTCCCGGGCTTTATCCAGGGTCTGCAAAATTGCCTTAAGGCTTTGCATGCCGTCTGCTTCATGAGCTGGGCCAGCCACCCGCGCCCCTTTTATTGCACCGGCCGGACCGATGTCAATCACTACAGGCTGCTGAGATTCGGGCAAGCGCATCAAAGCAGCCAGCTTGGAGGGTTCCATCAGCTGGCTTTTCTTCCAGGGGTCCTTTTGCTGAGCCTGGACCGGCAAGATGCCTAGCCCCAGGCAAAGGCAGACCCAAATTGCACCCTTTAAGACCATAGGTACACTCCAGGAAATGGGCTTACAGATCATACCAAGGGATTTAATGACAGCGGTCAAATATACGGCAATTATGGAAAGCCACTTCGGGGGGCTGGCAGATGCAGGCAGATGGGCCGGAAAACCTTGCATCAGCCGTGCCCATCAGGTGGCTTTGGCCAATGCCTTGCGGTGTTGGAGAATCCGCTTTCTTATGCAGATTAAAAAGCCGATGATCATGATCAGCGTACCGAGCCACAAAATATTGATGAAGGGGAACACGTAGGCTTTCATCACGATATAATCATTCACCACATCGGATTGCTTGACTTGAAGCTCAATTTTTTTCTGTTCCGGCAGAATACGATTAAAGCGAATGTACAAGGCCAGATTAGAAATGGTATCCGCCACGGTGAACTGGTATGATGAATCCCTGAGATAATAAATCGGCATGGCGGTAAAGACCTTACCCCGGCTGTCATGTACTTCCAGCTCCGCTCCCACGGCCAGATCGCCCGGCTTGGGGATATAATTGGGAGATTGAGGATCCGATACGATTTGCTTCAGCTGCATATATCCATCGGAAAAAAATACCGTATCCCCCGGGGCCAGTTGGTATGCCTGGTATTGGGCGGTGTCCTTCATTTTAGAACGATCGAACACCGAGGTCACATAGGTAAAGACATCCCGATCCCAATAGTGTTTGGAGTCCGGATTGGCAATCAAGCCTTCCTGTCCCTGCGGATTAATGAACGCATCCGGGAACATGGTAAAGCGGTTGACCACCTCCCCTCCGCTGTTCTTTTCTTCGTAATGAACCTTGTAATAAGTCTTTGGATCTTTAGGGGCCGTAGAATCCCCCAGATAAGTGACCGTATACCGCCCCATGGCCATGGGGATATTACGCGGCAGGTACACGTTCTCTTCCGGGTGCTTGGCTTCTTCACTGCCTTGAGGAAAATAATCCTGGCCGATGAGCCCCATTGTATCGTGGGAAATTGCTGTCTGCTTGGACGTGGAAATTACAATTCCCAGCAACATCAATCCGAAGCCGACATGAGCCACGGACGCACCGGCATTCTTCATTTTTCCCTTCAACTCGGTAATGAGATAGGAGGCATTGGCCACCACTGCATATACACTGGCATATATAAGCAAATAGATGGCGATCAAAAATCCTAATCCATGATCCCAGAAATTGATATTGCCAAACACAGCGATCAGCGTACCGATCACCAGGCTCAATACGGTAGGCTTCCAGATTTTTTTCCAGACAATACGGGTGTTGGATTTCCGGTATCTCAGGAACTGGATCATGGCCGTACCCAGTCCCAGCAGGATCGCCACAAAAATCTGTACTTTATTATAATGGAATTTCTGGTCCACGGCCGGGGCAATATGGGTATTAAACAGTTTATTCCATACCGGAATTGAGGTACTGAAGGTGACGAAGAGCGCCGAAAGCAACAACACCAGCGAACCGATAAACATCCAGAACTCCCGGGTGTCAATGCCTTCCTCTTTTTTGACCTGGGGAATCCGTGTATACCGCCAGAAAAACAGGACAAAGCCCACGATGAAATAGACAAACATGAAAGCCAGCAACTGGCCGCTCATTCCCAGGTCGGTGAAGGCGTGTACGGAGGTTTCTCCCAATATGCCGCTTCGCGTTAAAAAAGTCGCATACAGCACCAGCAAAAAAGAGAGAATCATAAAAAAGTAGGTCGACCTCAGGGAATGTCCCGTATGTTTATAGACCAGCAGCGTATGGATGCCAGCTATCATCAATAACCACGGTACCAGGGCCGCATTCTCCACAGGATCCCACGCCCAGAAGCCTCCGAAGGAAAGCGTTTCATACGCCCAGGCTCCTCCCATCATGACACCGGTCCCCAATACCATACCGGAAAACAGGGCCCAGGGCAACGCGGGACGGATCCAGTCGGAAAACTTTCCGGTCCATAACCCGGCAATGGCATAACTGAAGGGAAACAAGGTGGACGCATAACCACAAAAAAGCACCGGCGGATGTATGGTCATCCAATAATTTTGCAACAGCGGATTGAGTCCCCGCCCGTCGGTTAGAAAGCTCAGATAATTGGTATTGGCAAACAGCGGCATGGAAGGGCTAGCCTCCCGGAAAAGAATAAAAGGACTGCTGCCTACTTTATAACCTAACATGTATATGCCGAGCAACATGGAAGCCAGGCAAATCTGGGTAAAAGAAACCACCGTCATCACCGGTGCTTCCCAGCCCACCCCTTCGGTAAGCCTGCGATCCGACCGACTGGTGTTCCACATCATCACGCTGCCTAATATGCAGTTCCACATGCTCCATAAAAGAAAGCTACCCTCTTGTCCGTTCCACAGGCTGGACAAAAGAAATTTAGTGGGCAGGTCCCGGTTGGTATACTCCCAGACATACTGGTACTCGAAATAATGATGGAAGATAATCCACAGCATCAAAAAGAAGATGCCAAAGACAGCACCTAACTGTACGAAGAAATTAGTCCGTCCGAAGCGGCGCCAGGACTGTCGCTCCTGCGGAGTCTTGGCCCGCGTCGCCAAAAAATAAGCTATCGTGGCAAGAATAGAAGCGACGAACGCTAAGATGACCAGAAAATGTCCCAGCTGACCCGGAAGCAAGTGCTCGCCGATAAAATGTTTCTCCATTACATTGTGTTGTACCTACTGCATCAGCTCCTGGCGAAGCCGCATGCCGCTTTTCTTCAATCATTCGTCTGAAACAGGCGCTACATGCCGGACTGAATTTCCTTGCTGACAGCCACCTGGTCGGGTTTATACTTGGAAGGGCACTTCATTAATATCTGAGAACAATGAAAGACATCATCGGCTCCCATATTGCCGGTCAGTACAATCTGTTCCGATTTTTCAAAATCTGTAGGCTCTGATCCGCTGAACACCACCTTACGTACTTCTCCACTTTTGTCCTGGGCATAAAAACTGAAATAATTCGCATTTTTTTCAGGCTCATACACCATTTCTTTCCCTTTCTCCAACTTTCCGATCACGTGAAATTCCTTATCCGGATAACGGGAAGCCGTGGTAAATGTCTCGTAGGTGCTAAAATCCCCTACCATACTGATTATCACGGCAATAGCCACTGCAATCACCACCAGTATAATGATATTGGATTTTTTCATGGAAACAATGCACTTTTGTTCTTCGCAAAGTTAATTCAAAAAGCAGTACCACAGTGTCCTTAATTGGGAAAAAATCCATGAACGGACCGCCTGTGCTGCACTTCTTTGGTGAAGATCTGGCCGAACGCCGGAGTTGCGCGGCATGACGCCCTGAAAGCTCTCTTTGAATCTTTCCGCTTTCGGTTCCGGCGGTTCAAGCAAAAAATTTGGGATTACCGGGCTACTGTTCCTACCTTTGTTCCGGAAACGAAGACGTGTAGGTTTTTTCTGCGAAGTGGAGCGCTCCATTAACGTCTTGTTGTTTCTCCTCGGGGTGCCATACTATCTGGCTGAGAACACACCCGTTGAACCTGGACCGGGTAATGCCGGTTAGGAAAGGTAAGAGATCCGCCGGCGGCGGAAAGATTCCCTTACCTGTTTTTGATGAATAACGCCCGGTAATCCGGTGTTGCGCCTGTTGTATACGGTATGCCGGAGGCTACCCGTTACCACAGTGTCGCTGCACGCGGGAAATCCGGCAAGTTTTTAACGGCAAAAACAGCAGTAATGTACAAAATCTTGAACTATGCAGTTCTTTTCACGGGCTGCTTAATAGGGTCTTGTCTGGCAGCGCAGGCCCAATATAGCTTTTCCGGCAATGTGCTAGATCAGCGCACCGGACAACCCATCAGCGGCGCCACCATCCGGTGGGAGGGAAAATCACAGGGAGGTACTTATTCAGATGCACAGGGCGCATTCCGCATATCCCGGATCCCTGCCGGGGAGTATCGACTCCGGATCAGCTACCTGGGCTATACCCCCTCGGAGGAAACGCTTCCCATCCGACAAAATGTATCACACCATACCATCCGTCTGGAAGAAGTGGGCTTACTCATCCAGCCTATTGAAGTGAAGAGTACCCGGGCAGGAAAAGACGCCCCGTTTACCCAAACCACATTGCAGGCCGGCGACATCCGGCAGCATAACCTGGGACAGGACCTTCCTTACTTGTTGAAGCATCAACCTTCCGTGATCGTGACTTCTGACGGGGGGGCAGGTGTCGGGTATACCAACATGTGGATCCGTGGAAGTGATATTACCCGGATCAACGTGACATTCAATGGTATCCCCGTCAATGACGCAGAATCTTCGGGGACGTTTTGGGTGGATATTCCCGACATTGCCTCATCGACGGGAAGTATCCAAATCCAGCGCGGGATCGGTACCTCGACCAATGGCGCGGGCGCATTCGGGGCTACCATTAATCTCAGCACCAACGAATTCCATGCTCAGCCCTACGGCGAATTGATGAGCGCTTACGGGTCTTTCAATACTTGGAAAAATGAGGTAAAAGCGGGAAGCGGCCTGATCAACGGTCATTTTACCGTAGACGCCCGGCTGTCCTCGGTCACTTCCGACGGGTATATAGACCGGGCCAGCAGTGACTTAAAATCATTTTACTTTTCGACGGCCTACTTCAATAAAAAAACATCCCTGCGGTTCAACGTATTCTCCGGAAAAGAGAAGACATACCAAGCCTGGAACGGAGTGCCCGAAGACTCACTGGCCACGCACCGAACTTATAATGGATTAGGGCTGATGCCTAATGGCAAATATTATCCTAATCAGACCGATAATTACGTCCAGACCTACTACCAAATGTTCCTAAACCGGGAACTCAACAGCCAGCTGAACTTCAATGTCGCCGCTTTCTTAACCCGCGGAAAGGGATATTATGAAGAGTATAAACGGGATGAGCCCTATGGCGATTATGGATTGTCCGATCCGGTTATTGGCGGAGATACGCTGCGCACCACGGATCTGATCCGCGACCGCTGGTTGGACAACTATTATTACGGGACGGTCTTCTCCCTGAATCATACCGGAAAATCTCTCCAGTGGAGCCTGGGCGGAGGATGGGATCGATATGAGGGACAACACTACGGCCGGGTAATCTGGGCCCGCCACGCGATCGATAAGGATTACACCTACTATCGGAATCAGGCGGATAAAAACGATTTGAACATCTACTGGAAAGCGGATAAAGCGCTGACCTCAAGGCTGAGCGCTTTCCTGGATTTGCAATATCGTCACATCAACTACCGGATAGACGGCTTCGACAGCAATCCGGATCTCAAACCGCACCATCAGTACGATTTTTTCAACCCCAAGGCCGGCTTAAGTTATCGATTCGGAACCCGTGACAAGGCATATGTGTCATATGCCCGGGCGGGCAAGGAACCTAACAGGGATGATTTCGAGGCCAATCCTCAGCAGGCACCGCGTGCTGAATATCTCGGGGACCTTGAAGCAGGCTATGACCGGGACGGAGGCTTTTATCACTTGCATGGTAATCTCTATTACATGCACTATCACAACCAGCTCGTATTGACTGGTAAGATCAATGATGTCGGAGCCTACACCCGGACCAACATTGCGCACAGCTACCGGGCGGGAATAGAGCTTAACGGCGATGTCCGCTTCGCCCGCATCTGGACGCTCCAGGGCCAGGCTTCTTTCAGCCGGAACCGCATCCATCACTTTACTGAGTATCTGGACGATTTCGACAAGGGAGGCCAACGGGTGATCCCGCATGGCACGACCGACATTTCCTTTTCGCCTGCGGTGATCGGAGGAGCTTCGCTCATGGTCACACCGGTGAAAAATGCACAGCTCAGCCTGTCGGGAAAATATGTAAGCCGCCGGTATCTGGACAACACCTCCAACCGCGACCGGAGTCTTGATCCCTATCTGGTAGAAGATCTCCAGCTGCACTACGATTGGACTCCTAAAAAGATCGCCTCGATAGGCTTCAACCTGATTATTCACAACCTGCTGGATACGGATTACCTCACCAACGGGTATACCTATTCCTATGTCTCAGAAGGAAAAATCCAGACGGAAAATTCATTTTTCCCACAAGCAGGCATTCACTTTAGCGCTGGCATCGACGTGAGGTTCTAAGCGGGGAACGCCGTGAATGGCTGGGATCATTCACGGCGTTTTTTCTTCCTGCAGCAGGGCGTTTACCGCCGCCTCTACGCGGTCAAAGGGAAAACCGGCAAGCACCTCTTCCATGAGCGCCTGAATCCGATCATTACAAAGGTTACCCAGGCTGCCTTCATGGGTATGATGTATTGCAGTATCGTACTGATAGGTCCCCTCTTCGATAGCACGGCCCACTTTTTTATAGGCGTCCCGGAAAGGAATACCCTGCAGGACCAGTTTATTGACTTCCTCCACGCTGAAAAGATACCGGTACTTTTCATCGGCGAGAATATTTTCTTTGATCTCGACATGCCTCAACATCAATCCGGCCATGCGAAGACAGTCTTTCAAGTCACCGAAAGCCGGAAACAAATTTTCTTTCAACAATTGAAGATCGCGGTGGTATCCCGAAGGAAGATTGATGGTCATCATCGCAATCTCATTGGGCAATGCCTGTATGCGGTTGCAATGCGAGCGGATCAGCTCGAAGACATCCGGATTCTTTTTATGCGGCATGATGCTGGAACCGGTCGTCAGTTCGTCTGGGAAGCTGATAAAACCAAAATTTTGATTCATATACAGACAGGCGTCCATCGAAAGCCGGGCCAGCGTAGCCGCTATGTTCGCCAGACTCTGGGCCACGATGCGTTCGGTCTTTCCCCTGCCCATTTGCGCATACACCACATTATAGTTCAGCGTATCAAAACCGAGCAACTCAGTAGTGAGCCGCCGGTTTAGCGGAAAAGAAGAACCATAACCCGCAGCAGAGCCCAGCGGATTTTTGTTCACCACCCGGTAGGCGGATTGCACGGTGATCAGGTCATCCACCAAGCTCTCGGCATAGGCGCCAAACCACAAGCCAAAAGAAGAAGGCATGGCGATTTGGAGATGGGTATATCCCGGATATAAGTGATCTTTATATTTCTCACTTTGCGCAATAAGAAGATCGAAAAATTCGCGGACTTCAGCAGTGAGTTGCCGCAGTGCCTCGCGCAAAAAAAGTTTGATATCCACGAAAACCTGGTCGTTGCGTGACCGACCGCTGTGAATCTTTTTTCCTGCGTCTCCCAAACGTGCCGTCAAAAGCAGCTCGACCTGAGAATGAATATCTTCTACATCTGCATCTAATTGAAAATTTCCCTGCTGGATTTGCCTATATATCTCTTTGAGCCCGGCAGACAGGCTGCGGAGCTCATCTTGACCCAGCAATCCCACTGAGGCCAGCATGCGGATATGTGCCAAAGATCCCAGTACATCAGATTCTGCCAGAAATAAATCGAGTTCGCGGTCATTGCCGACCGTGAAACTTTCCACCTCCTTCAGGGAAACCTTATCTTTTTGCCAGAGTTTCATGATTTTATTTTTCGGGCGTTAGCCCATGAAGCCGTAAAGGTAAAATAACCTCTCTGATTTTGCCCTATATCCGGGCCCTACCTTAAGGCACCGTAGGGTCTGGTATGGGTTTCCTTAATCAGTCCGCTACACCATGGAATGAAATCTACGAAATAACAGCCCGGTACGGACAGGTCTGAGCAATCCTGTAAAGTCCCTGCTCAGAGCACATGCTCAAGGAGTCCAATATAGGTACGAATCCCTTCCATGACCTCATTGAGGTAGATAAATTCATCGGCACTGTGCGACCGTGCCGAATCTCCCGGCCCCACCTTTACGGACGGGGCGGGAATAAGCGCCTGATCAGAAGTGGTGGGAGAACCATACAGTTGCTTTCCCAGCCGAAGCCCAGCCTGTACGATAGGATGGGATCGGGGAATGGCCGAAGACCGCATGCGCACCGAACGGGGCTTTATCTCGCTTTGCACATGTTGACCGATCACCTCCAGAATCTCTTCATGCGTATAGACGTCGGTAACCCGAATGTCGACAGTAAACTGGCAGGCACTAGGGACGACATTATGCTGTTCCCCCGCCCCGATCACGGTAACACTCATTTTTATCGGCCCGAGGGTATCGGATATCTTAGGAAACTGGAAGTCCCGGAACCAAACGATGTCGGAGATCGCTTTATAAATGGCATTATCCCCTTCTTCCCTTGCTGCGTGACCTGCTATGCCATGAGCGATACAATCCAATACCAGCAGCCCTTTTTCCGCAATCGCCAGGTGGGTCCCGGTAGGTTCGCCTACCATGGCAAAGTCCACTGGCGGAAGTTCCGGCAGAATACGCTCAATGCCATTGGCTCCCGAGATTTCTTCTTCCGCCGTCAAGGCCAGTGCCAGATTGTACTTTAGGTCAGTGCGGTCGTAGAAATACAGAAAAGCTGCCCACAGGCTGACCACCGCTCCGCCGGCATCATTGCTTCCCAGACCGAAGAGTTTTCCGTCTTCTTCGGTCGGCAAAAAGGGATCCCGGGTATAACCCGCATTAGGCTTAACGGTGTCATGATGGGAATTAAGGAGAATGGTGGGCTTAGAAGCATCGAAGTGGCGATTCAGCGCCCAGACATTATTGGCCACCCGGGAATGCGCGACGTGATGCTCACCCAGGGATTTACACAACAGGGACGCCGTCTGATCCTCCTGCCGGCTGAAAGAAGGCAGGGCGATCAGCGCTTTGAGCAGATCTACAGATTCTTGATATAGCGCATCAATGGACATGGTCATCAAATTCAAAAGGTACGGAATGGCGCTGCCGCACTTCTCATTGCCGGATCAGCGTGCCGGTAGGGGCCTCCCCCGCATTTTGCACCAGATCATCAGCTCTTCCGATCAACACTTCATGCACACCCGATTCAATAGCCTGAAAAGCATTGTCCAGTTTAGGCAAGATACCGTCGGACAAGGCGTGCGCATCCAGCAATTGCCGGTAACTGTTCCGGTCCATTACCGGCACCACATCCTCGTCGTCGGCTTTATTCCGTAAAACCCCTTTTTTATCAAAACAAAAAATCAATCGCACCTCATAGCGGGCAGAAAGTGCCACGGCCAGGGCGGCGGCTATCGTATCCGCATTCGTATTGAGCATCTGCCCCTGGCCATCATGGGTCAGCGGGGCGAATACCGGGGTCATTCCGACGTCCAGCAGGGCCACAGTAGGCCGGGCATCCACGCCTTGAAGGGCTATATCACCCACGAAGCCGTAGTCAATATCTCCTACGGGTCTTCGTTGGGCAGGTATGGTGTTTGCATCAGCCCCCGTCAGTCCGATGGCATTACATCCCAAGGCCTGTAAGCCTGCCACAAGGCGTTTGTTCACGCCCCCGCCATAAACCATGGTCACCAGATCAATGGTGGCCTCATCGGTGATGCGCCGTCCGTTGACATACCGGGAAACAATGCCCATTCGCTCTCCGGTCTTTGTCGCAATTTTTCCCCCTCCATGCACCAGGATCTTTTTGCCTTTCAAGGCTGCGAAGGCCTTCAGGAAATTGGTCAGCGCAGTGGCTTCATCAATAACCTGACCACCAATCTTGACCACGAGCAGTCTCTCGGACGGTACCTTTCCGGTGGTGTCCTGGCTGCCCGCCGAGGGTTGTGGAGATGATAAGTGCATGACCAATATTCTACAGGGTGCTTAATATCTTACTTAATACCGCCTGAGCCGCCCAGACCCGATTACCCGCTTCCCGGACCACAATCGAGTGGTCACTGTCCAGCACCTCGTCTGCAATCACCAGGTTTCTGCGCACCGGAAGGCAATGCATCACCCGGGCCTGGCGGGTACTCCCGAGCTTATCTAAGGTGATCTTCCAGGAGGCATCCGAACAAATCACCTTGCCGTACTGCTCATAAGAGGACCAGTTTTTCACATACACGAAATCTGCCCCTTCCAGGGCTTTATCCTGGTCATGAGAAATTTCGGCCTTCCCGGTAAAACGGCGGTCCAACTCATAGCCTTCCGGGTGGGCAATGACCAAATCGCAACGATCCCAGGCATTGATCCATTGGGCAAAGGAATTAGGGACCGCTTGCGGCAATGCCTTAATGTGCGGCGCCCAGGTCATCACCACCTTTGGACGTCGTGTCGTATCGCCTAAAGACTCCCGGATCGTCATCAGATCAGCCAGGCTTTGTAACGGATGCAGGGTGGCGCTTTCCAGGCTGACCACCGGTATGCCGGCATGCCGGACAAACTGCCTGATATAATTCTCCCCGTAATCTTCCTCTTTATTTTGAAGACCGGGAAAAGTCCGGATCGCCAATATGTCAAAATACTGGCCCATCACCGCGGCCGCTTCCTTCACATGTTCGGCCGTATTTCCATCCATGACCGCCCCATCGCTGAACTCCAGCTGCCAGCCTTCTTTATTGATGTTAAACACCAGTACCTCCATTCCCAGATTACGGGCCGCCAGTTGAGTACTGATCCGGGTACGCATGCTGGGATTCATAAATAACATCCCGATGGTTTTATGTTGCCCCAGCTGCCCGTCTTTCAACGGTGCTTTTTTATAGGTCAGCGCCTGGTCTATTAATTCATCTACATCGGACACGTCTTCGACAGATAAAAAATTTCTCATCGGCTATTGTTGGAATTTTCGGGCACCATCGCCCCTTATGGAATCAGCCGGATTTCTTCGACTGGCCTGTGCTTGCTGCACCCCTGAGTCAGGACTGTAGTCCCGCCCGGCAAATATACACACTTGTCCGGGACCTCCCCGGCCCGCCATGCGCCCCCCCGATACTATGCTTCTACCAGTTCTTCTTCAAGCGCCTCAAAAAATTCATCAGCCTGCCGCCTGGTCAAAGCCAGGGACGGAAGCAACCGGATGGTACGCGCCCCGGCCGCCCCGGTAAAAATCTTATGGGTGTCTAACAGGCGCTGCCGAATCGTCTTCTGGGCGTCCGGAACGTCAAAGCCGATCATCAGTCCCCGTCCCCGTACATCTTCCAGCATAGAAAATCCACGAAGTTTGTCCATCAAATAAACCCCCATCTCCCGGGCATTATCCACCAGCTTCTCCCGGGCGATCACTTCCAACACGGCAATAGCCGCTGCACAGGCCAGGTAATTGCCTCCGAAGGTCGTTCCCAATTCTCCGAGCCAGGGATGAATCTTCGGACTGATCAATACCCCTCCGATCGGAAATCCATTGCCCATACCCTTGGCCATGGTAATGAGGTCGGGCCGGATCCCGGCATACTGGTGCGCAAAGAACTTTCCGCTGCGTCCGTATCCGGACTGTACCTCATCGAGGATGAGGCAAGCGCCCGTCTCATCGCACTTGCGCCGTAATAGCTGCAAAAAAGCATCTTCGGCCATCCGAATGCCGCCCACCCCTTGTATGCTCTCTACAATCACGGCTGCCACTTCTTCGTCCATGGCCTGTGCAAAGGCTTCGGCATCATTGAGGGGCACAAAGGTCACCTGGTGCACCGAGTTAAAGGGAGACACGATCTTGGGGTTATCAGTCACTGCCACCGCACCGGAAGTGCGGCCATGAAAGGCATGACGAAAGGCAACCACTTTTTTGCGACCCGTGGCAAAAGAAGCCAGCTTCAAGGCATTTTCATTGGCCTCTGCGCCGGAATTGCAGAGGAAAAGCTGATAGTCCGCATACCCGCTCTGCTCTCCCAGCAGCGTAGCCAGCTTTTGTTGCAGAGGATTTTGTACTGAATTGGAATAAAAACCGATTTGTGAGAGCTGGCTGCGCAGCGCTTCCACATAATGGGGATGAGAATGGCCGATGGAAATGACGGCATGTCCGCCATAAAGGTCCAGATACTGGTCGCCTTGGCTGTCCCATATATAGCAACCCTTTGCCTTGGCCGGCGTAATGTCGAACAAGGGATATACGTTAAATAAGTCCATGTGTGCTGGTCATTTAAATGCGTTCAAAATACGACGCCTTTGAGTTTGAGGCCGGCGGTTTCCTCCAGACCCATCATGAGGTTCATGTTCTGCACCGCTTGTCCGGAAGCTCCCTTGAGCAGATTATCATCTATGGAGTGAATAATGAGCTTATCGCCTACTTTTTCCAGATGGATCAGGCATTTGTTGGTATTGACCACCTGCTTAAGGTCAATCATGGTCTCGCTGAGGTGAGTAAAGGGGTGCCCTTCATAGAAATCCCGGTAAAGGCGGTAGGCTTCCTCCAGGCTCAGCGGGCAATATAAATAGGAAGTAATGAAAATCCCTCGGGTGAAGTCGCCCCTCCAGGGCACAAAATTGATTGGGGCATCCCAGTCGGGCTGGAGGGACCTCAGTGTTTGAGTGATCTCCTTGAGATGCTGGTGGGAAAGGGTCTTGTAAGCATTTACATTGCCGGTTCTCCAGCTGTGCCGGGTGGTCGGCTGCAGTTTCTGTCCTGCGCCGGTCGAACCGGTGATGCCGGTGGTATGTACTTCTGTCAATAATCCCCGGCTGGCAAGCGGAAGCAATCCAAGCTGGATCGCCGTGGCAAAACATCCCGGGTTGGCAATGTCATGGGCTTGTTTGATTTCCTCTCTTTTCCATTCTGGCAGACCATAGACGAACTTCCGTCCTTCTACTTTTTCGCCCAGGCGAAAATCCTGGCTGAGGTCGATGATGTGCACGCTTGAAGGGATTTCGTGCTGATGGATCAATTCCCTGGATGCACCGTGTCCCATGCACAGGAAAGCCACATCCACGTCCCAGGCCAGGGCATCGGTAAATGTCTGGGTAGTATCTCCCAGCAGATCCGAATGTACCTGATGGAGCGGTTCTCCGGCATGGGTCCGGCTATGTACATAGGCCAGTTCCACATCCGGATGATTCAATAAAATACGGATCATTTCACCACCCGCATATCCCGATCCTCCAACCACGGCGGCGCTTATTTTCTTTTGCTGTGTCATTATCGCTGTACTTTTTACAGGCAGGCAGCACCTTACCTGTCATTCACCTTATGCCAGATCATGGTCTGATTTCCAAATATCTTGGAGAAGCCCCGCACATCTTCTCCGGTCCAACCACTGTTCATCTCACCGTATTTGCCGAATTCACTCTGCATCAGATCGTGAGGAGAACGAATACCATTTATCTGGAACCGGTAAGGATGTAAGGACACCAGCGCAGTGCCGCTCACCTGTTGCTGCGAGCTGACCAGAAACGCTTCTATGTCCCTCATCACCGGATCGAGGATCTGGCCTTCATGCAGCCAGTTCCCGTAAAACATGCTTAGCTGGTCTTTCCACATCAGCTGCCATTTGGTAAGCACGTGCTTCTCCAGCGCATGATGCGCCTTGATGATCACCAGCGGAGCGGCAGCCTCAAAGCCTACCCGTCCCTTGATACCGATAATGGTATCGCCGACATGCACGTCCCGGCCAATGCCGTAAGGACCTACCACCGCCTGCACGTACCGGATAGCCTCGGTCGGATGATCAAAGGTTTTATCGTCCACACCGCGAAGTTCTCCTTGGGTAAAATGGAGTTCCACCTGCCGGCTTTCTTTAGCGGTCACCTGGGTAGGGAAGGCAGATTCAGGCAAAAATTCATCCGAAGTGAGGGTCTCCTTCCCTCCGACAGAGGTACCCCAAATGCCTTTGTTGATAGAATAAGCAGCTTTGGAAAAATCCATGTCGACTCCCCGGGATTGCAAATACCGGATTTCCTCTTCCCTGCTCAGTTTCATGTCCCTGATCGGGGTGATAATCTCCACTCCGGGGATCATGATCTGAAAGATCATGTCAAACCGCACCTGATCATTGCCGGCTCCGGTACTGCCATGCGCTACCGCATCGGCACCGATTTCTTTGGCATAGGCGGCAATGGCCATCGCCTGACTCATCCTTTCCGCACTTACACTTAGGGGATAGGTATTATTCTTCAACACATTCCCATATATGAGAAACCGGATCACGCGGTCATAATAATCTTTCACTGCATCTACAGCCTTGTGGCTTTTTACCCCCAGGGAATACGCTCTTTTTTCAATGTCGGCCAGTTCGCCGGCGGTAAACCCTCCGGTATCTACGATTACAGAATAGACCTCATAGCCCTTTTCTTCGGTAAGGTACTTTACGCAATAGGAAGTATCTAATCCCCCGCTGAATCCTAAAACAATCTTTTTCATAACACTGCTGCGGAAATCCATCCCGGTTGTCTGGCGGATGGAAGGAAAGCAGCTATTCCTTTTTGATTAGTGTGTCGTTAACTTTAAGCCGGCTTGACTAAAACAAGTCAAACAAAAAAAATCTCTTTTTATGCGGAGGAAGGGCACCACCGGAAGGAGCGCCGTCTTTCTTCCGCGCCTTCAGCAGCACATACCGCTTATAGCGAATCCATCGCTCGAATAATTTATAATTGCCTTTAAAATGGCGCCTTTTCTTCTTGTGTACATGGCCCTCCGGCGTGACCACCACTTTCACATCTCCCGCGGCAGGTACGTCCTTTTTCGCCTTAGCCGGATCAAAAAGCATCGCCGTACAGAAACAATTCTGGCGGCCTTTGCTCATGAGCGTCTCGTAGTTGACGCAACTGCGGCAACCTTTCCAGAATTCTTCATCATCGGTCAGCTCCGAATAAGTCACAGGCTCATAACCCAGTTCGGAATTGATCTTCATGACCGCCAAACCGGTTGTAAGTCCGAATATTTTAGCCTGGGGATATTTCAGGCGGGATAATTCGAAAATCCGCCTTTTGATGGCGGTCGCGACGCCCTGCCCCCGAAACTCAGGAGCCACAATCAGGCCTGAATTGGCCACAAATTTCTCATGTCCCCAGGCTTCAATATAACAAAATCCCACCCATTCACCCCCGGGGGTTACCGCAATGATAGCCTTGCCTTCCTCCATCTTCTTGATGATGTATTCCGGAGACCGGCGGGCGATCCCTGTACCCCGTTTTTCCGCCGAAGAGGCCATTTCTGCAGTAATGAGCTCAGCATACTTCAAGTCATCGGCAGTAGCTGCCCGAACGATATAATTTTTCTGTGATTCCACGACAATAATGCGATAAAGGTAAAACAATAGAAAGACTGACAGAAAAAGCGGCCCAGGGCATTATGCCCCCTGAACCACAGCATCACCAGGTAAGGATGCTGGATATCAAAGGCGAGGTCGTCGGGAAAGGTAACGGAATATACTAACCCCAATGGAGAATTCAACCGCTCTGCAGGAAGCCTGCCTGCACCGAAGCGCTTCATTCCTTGCGGAGAAGGCCGGTGACAGAGCGACAAGCGCGGTATGGGTTAAGCTTTTCAACTGTAGTTCGGCGTTAAAAAGTGAAAAAAATCTTACAATTCCGTTTTGTACAGGTGCAAAGCTATAACAATCTTTTTTTAATTCTGGAAAAAAATATTAAAAAGTCATGCCGAGGGCAGGCTTTTGGCCTGATCAATGGAAATCACGAGGGTCCAGGGCGTCATAGAGCTGAACCTCCGAAAGGACCGGACAGGCCAGCGCCCCAGTGATATTTACCCGCACCCGGGAGGTTTTTTGGGTCGCAAAGCGGAGGATGCGCTTATGGCCGATGGTGGTTCCCTGCGCCACCTCGGTGAATTTACCCTCCTTCCACACCTCCACCGTAAAGGAAGAGACCCGCTGGCCCAGGCGGACGTATTCCTGCAGCCATATGTTATTGCATGTCACCGGCTGGTTAAAATCCAACTCCAGGGAAGCGGTGGTCACCGAGTCATCCGTTGCCCAATAAGTACCGGGATCTCCATCAGTCAGATGGGATGCGGAAAATTCGGCAGATTTTCCCCGGCTATCTGAAGCCGATACCTTAGCCCTAAGGGCCAGATTATCTGCGAAGCTTTCGTCCCGCCACTGCCGGAAACGCATCAGTGCCAGGGAATCCTCAGGGGCAAAATGGCCGTGACGGTCCGCAGGCACGTTGAGAATCAGATTAGCATTTCTCCCCACCGACCCATAATAGATCTCCGCCAGCTGGGAGACGGTCTTGACCAGGGAATCCGTACCGGGACTGTAAAACCAGCCCGGCCTGATCGATACGTCACATTCGGCCGGTATCCACTTTTCTCCGTGGACATCGCCCTGATTCAGCGAGGTGACGGACGGCCCATGGCTGCCCGGTTCGAATCCCCGCGCATTCAGGGTGGACCAGTTCGTGGTGCCTGCCATGCCTTTTTCGTTGCCCACCCATCGGGCTCCGGGTCCCACATCACTGAAAATAATCACGTTGGGTTGCAGGCGTTTGACCGTACCGTTGTATAGGGACCAATCATAGCGCTGATCTTTGATTCCGGGGCCACTCCCTTTGGCTCCATCGAACCACTGTTCGAATACAGGACCATAACGCTGGTAAATCTCTTCAAGCATGTGCGCAAATACCTGGTTGTAAGCCGGCGAACCATAAGCCGGATGGTTTCTGTCCCAAGGAGAAAGGTAAACCCCAAACTTCAGCCCATAGGCTTTGCAAGCGGCAGACAGTTCCTTCAGGACATCTCCCTTCCCATTTCTCCAACTGCTTTGTGCCACGGTGTGATGGCTATACTGGCTCGGCCACAAACAAAAACCATCGTGATGCTTGGCGGTGATAATAATACCTTTCATCCCGGCCAATTTAGCGGTCCGGGCCCATTGCATGCAATCCAGGTCACTGGGCTGAAACACATCCGGGTTCTCTTTCCCCGATCCCCACTCCTGGTCGGTGAAGGTGTTGGGACCAAAGTGTACGAACAGATACATCTCCATCTGCTGCCACTGGTATTGATAAGAAGTCGGCACCGCGCCATAGGGCTTGAGGGGCTGGGCATCGGACCGGAGGGTTAACAGGCCCCAGACGGCCCAGCATAATAGCGTTTTGTACATCGTCGGTAGACTTTTTTCAGGTGAGCATTCCCTTTGTCACCCCACTGCACTCAAAGCACCCGTGCGCCTTCTTCGATCCGGGTCACATAGATTTGAGGAACATGATCAAAACGTTCCCGATACCGCCGGGTCACGAAATCCGCAAATTCTTCCACATCAGGCTGATGGACGACATTGAGCGTACAGCCGCCGAAACCTCCACCCATCATCCGTGCACCCGCTACTTCGGGCCTTTCGCGGGCCAGGGAGACGAGAAAATCCAGCTCTTCGCAACTCACCTCATACTCTGTGCTCAATCCTTCATGACTGGCATAGATCAGGCGGCCGAGCCCGGTCAGGTCTTCGTCCGCGAGGCAGCGGCAGGCTTCCCACAAGCGCTGGTTTTCGCCGATCACATAACGGCATCGTTTATACACTTCTTCATCCAATTGCGGACGACATCCATCCAGCATATCGAGATCCACATCACGAAGACTTTTTACGGCGGGGAAATGGCGGCTGATCGCCTGTACTCCCTGCTCACATTGCTGTCGGCGCAGGTTGTACTGGGAAGAAGCCAACGCATGATGTACCCCTGAATGACAAAGCACAATGCTATGGTCTGAAAACGGAAAAGGAAAATACTGATAACTCAAATCGCGGCAGTCCAGCCGGATCAGGTGGTCTTTTTTGCCATAAAGATTGGCAAACTGATCCATGATCCCGCACTTCACGCCGGCAAAATTATGCTCAGCCAGTTGGCCTGCCTTGGCCAGATCCAAACGACTGGCCTCCAAACCAAACAGGTGGGTAAGTCCCACCCCTACAGCGCCTTCTACTGCCGCAGAAGAAGACAGTCCTGCCCCTACCGGCAGGTTACTGTCCAGCACTGCATCGAAGCCCGAGAGCTCATGGCCCTGCTGGCGCAGGTAATATACTACTCCGGCGACATAATTGATCCATCCTTCCCGCCGGTGCGCATTCTCCAGATCAAAGCTGATGTGTTCGTCGAAGGCGGAGGCATATACATGGCACTGCCCGGTGCCGTTCGCGCCCATGGCCATGACTACATATTTGTCAATGGCGGCAGGCAACACGAAACCTTCATTATAATCCGTATGTTCCCCAATCAGATTAATGCGCCCCGGCGAACAAACCATCACCGGCTCTCGCCCAAAAAGCTGGCGGAACTTCTCTCCTACCGAAGTAATCATCATATCAGAGTTATCAAAACAACCGGCCGGGGGCCGGTCTTAGATTTTCAGACCCGCGCGGTATCCTTTCGAAGCAAAATAGAGAATGAACAGATAAGACGGCAGCAGCAGTATATAGGCCCATTGGGGGTGAACAGGGTTAAGATCGGCAATCCATCCCCAGATAAAGGGCAGGATCGCTCCTCCGGCAATGGCCATGACCAATAGTGCCGATCCCAGTTTGGTAAAATGTCCCAGTTTATTCAAGGCCAGCGGCCAGATTGCCGGCCACATGACCGCATTGGCCAGCCCCAGCAAGGTCACAAACAATACCGTCAACCAACCGTCCGTCAACAATACGGCCGCCGAAAAGATCAGCGCAAGCACCGCACAAAAGCGCAATGCAATGCGTTGCGATACATAACGGGGGATCAGCGCGATACCGATAATATATCCCACCACCATAAAGGATAGTGTATAGGTGGTAAAATTCGCATAGTGTTTCACATCATAGCCCAACATCCGCCCATACTGGCCAATGGTATCGCCGGCAAGGACCTCGCAGCCTACATAGAAAAACAAGGCGATCGCCCCAAGCCACAAGTGAGGGAACTGGAAAATGGAGGTCCGGCTTTTGATTTCCGGCGCATCCTGTTCCTCCTCTTCCTCCACCTGGTCCACTTCGGGAAGACTGGAGAACCAGACCCACACGGCGAGCAGCACCAGCACGATGGCAATAATAATGTAAGGCACAATGACCTTGCTGGCCAGTCCGTCAAGCAGCACATTCTTTTCGGCAAGGTCTGTAGTGGTATTGATGCGGGTTTCCAGCGCATCCACTCCGGTAAGGATCAATGCAGAGAGAATCAGCGGACTGATGGCGCCTGCCACTTTATTGAAGACACCCATGATACTAATACGCTTGGCCGCACTTTCCAGGGGGCCGAGAATCGTGATATAGGGATTGGAAGCGGTCTGCAACAGGGATAAGCCCGTGCCCTGCACGAACAGACCCAACAAAAACAGTCCATAAGTCCGTGTCATGGCCGCGGGAATAAAGATCAGGGCGCCCAGCGCCATCACCACCAACCCTACGGACATGCCCCTCTTAAACCCGGTGAACCTCAATACGCGGGATGAGGGAATAGCCATGACAAAATAGGAAATGTAAAAAGCGAACGTCACGAAAAACAACACCACATTGCTATCAATCTCGCAGGCGATCTTCAAAAAATTGATCAGGGTGCTGTTCAGCCAGGTGACGAAGCCAAAAACAAAAAACAAAATACCCACAATAATCGTGGGAATCAGGTAATTGGTCGTCTGCTGGGGAGAGGAAGATTCAGGCATAAAGTCGGCTTTTGGGCATTTTCTCGGGCGAACATAAAGAAGTTTTCCCGATTATCCCAACTTTTTTGCGCGCATCGCCTGGCATCTGTATCCTTACAAAAAGGCTGCCCTACCCGAGTTCGGGGTATAAGGGGAAATCCTGCATAAAGGCATTGACAGCTTCCCGGACGGTCGTGATCTGCTGGTCGTTGTCCGGATCAGTCAGCAGCGCGTCTATCCACTCGACGATCTGCGGCATATGCGCTTCGGAGAGCGACCGGGAGGTGATGGCCGGTACGCCTACCCGGATGCCTGAAGTGACAAAAGCAGATTTGTCATCATAGGGCACCATATTCTTGTTGACAGTAATATCGGCCTTCACCAGAGTTTGCTCCGCCTTTTTTCCACTGATCTGCTTGTTCCGAAGGTCAATCAACATCAAATGGTTATCCGTACCGCCGGAGACGATCTGGTAGCCTCTCTCAATAAAGGCCCGGGCCATAGCTTGGGCATTTTTCACCACTTGCCGGGCATACTCGTCATATTGCGTGCTGAGAATCTCCGAGAAGGAGACCGCTTTAGCGGCAATAATGTGCTCAAGCGGGCCGCCCTGTACCCCGGGAAACACCGAGAGGTCCAGTACGGCACTCATCATTCGGATCTCTCCTTTGGGGGTCTTCAATCCCATAGGGTTCTCAAAGTCCTTTCCCATCATGATCATCCCTCCACGGGGACCGCGCAACGTCTTATGCGTGGTGGTGGTCACAAAATGGCAATAGTCGAACGGGGAGTTCAACAGCCCCTTGGCGATCAGTCCGGCCGGATGGGCGATATCGGCCATCACCAGGGCGCCCACCTGGTCGGCAATTTGCCGGATACGGTGGTAATCCCAGTCGCGGCTGTAGGCAGAAGCACCGCAGACGATCAGTTTGGGTTGCTCGGCAAGAGCCACCTGTTCCATCTTGTCATACTCCACCAGGCCGGTCTCCCGGTCCACGCCGTAAAAAAAGGTTTCATAGAGCTTGCCGGAGAAATTCACCGGAGACCCGTGGGTAAGATGACCTCCCATGCTGAGATCCAAGCCGAGAATCTTATCCCCGGGTTTCAAAACGGCCATCATCACGGCCATGTTGGCCTGAGCTCCGGCGTGGGGCTGTACATTGACATATTCCACTCCGAAGATCTCTTTGGCCCGGTCTATCGCCAGTTGCTCACTTTGATCGACCATCTCGCAGCCGCCATAGTAGCGTCTTCCGGGATAGCCTTCTGCATATTTGTTCGTCAACACGCTGCCCATGGCCTCCATGACCTGCCGGCTGGTGAAATTCTCTGAAGCGATCAATTCTATACCCCGGCGCTGGCGTTCCAACTCTCCGCGGATGATGTTAAATATCGGCTCGTCTCGTTGCATAAGTATTTAGCGTATAATTGATTAAACGATGTGCCCGGCAGGCCGGTTCCAGCGAGTTTGCGCCAAGATCGGAGTTTGCTCTCTGGTGGGTCACGATGCCCTCAGGACGGCGCAAAGATAATCCATATTGTCGGCCGCCGTATCGGGCCTTCCGAAAATGTGGATAATTCCGGGGCGAAGCGATTGGTTCTGCGCTTCAGGCCCCGCCGGTCACCCGCCCCTGGCCAAAAGGGCGGGAATTCTGTTGGAAAAAATAGTTGTATATTCGCGGTTTGGCGCATGGATTCACGCACGGAGGCAATTTTTGCTCCCGTCCTGGAGAACCGTAAGTTCCTGGTCTCAGTAGCACAAGAATCTGTCTACCGGAAACCTCGGACCGGCATGCATGAAATCTCTTTAATTTCCTGGCCCATCAGATACGCAAAGCAAATCAAATCAACAATCAGTCAGTCCGCTGTCCTTAACGTGCCACGCTCATGAAAGCAATCATTCCTGTAGCCGGGGCAGGAACCCGGTTACGTCCTCATACCTATACACAACCTAAAGCCCTCATCCCGATCGCCGGGAAAGCCATTCTGAGCTTTATCGTGGACCCCCTGGCCGAGGCAGGGATTCGTGATTTCGTCTTTGTCATCGGCTACCTGGGAGATAAGATCATTGACTACGTGGAACAACGGTATCCAAAGCTCAACTTCCATTTTGTACAACAAAGTTTTCGTGAAGGTTCAGGCCAGGCCATCTCTCTGACTCGGGACGTCGTGGGTAACGAGGAAGTTTTTATTGTCATGGGGGACACCATTTGCGAGTTCGATGTCCCGTCCATCCTCTCCCAGCCCGGCTCTGCGCTCGGTATTAAGAAAGTGGACGATCCGCGCCATTTTGGCGTGGCTGAACTAGGAGAAACCGGACAGATCGTACGGGTTGTGGAGAAGCCCCAGATTCCAAAATCTAACATGGCCCTGGTGGGCCTCTATAAGATCCGGGAAACCGAATTACTCTTCGACTGCCTGGAAAGCAACTTCCGGCAAAAGGTCAAATCCCACGACGAATACCAACTGACCGACGCCCTGCAATGCATGATCGAAAAAGGGGTGAACTTTTCCTCTTTCAAGGTCCGGAACTGGTTTGATTGCGGAAGAAAGGATACCTTGCTGGAGACCAACTCGATTCTGTTGAAGAAAAACGGCGGCATGCAGAAACCGGCCATTCCCTACGAAAACACGATCTTGATTCCGCCGGTAAGCATTGCGGAGAATTGCAATATCAAAAATGCCATTATCGGTCCGAACGTGACCATAGGTGATAATACGGTGATTAAATATTCGATTGTCAAAAATTCGATCATCGGTTCATATTCCAATCTGGTGGAAGTGGTTTTAAACTCTTCTATCATCGGCAGCGATGCCAATATTCACGGGCTAACCCAAAGCCTCAACATTGGTGACAACACTGAAATTGATCTGGGCTAACGGCATCCGCTGAATCGTCGGCCTCAATACCTTATCCCATGCACACACGGATCACGCAATTGCTTGGCATCCGCTACCCCATTATCCAGGCCGGGATGGTCTGGAATGCGGGATGGCGCCTGGCCAGTGCAGTCAGCAACGCAGGAGGGCTCGGCCTGATCGGTTCCGGCAGCATGTATCCGGAGACATTGGCGGAACATATCCGGCAATGCAGGGCAGCTACCAGGAAACCCTTTGGCGTGAATCTTCCCCTGATCTACCCCGATGTGGAAAAACACATCGAGGTGATTTTGCGGGAGAAGGTACCCATCGTATTTACCTCGGCAGGGAATCCCAAAACCTGGACACCCCGACTGAAACAACAGGGCGTTACCGTGATTCATGTAGTGCCGGGAAGCCGATATGCACGCAAAGCCGAAGAAGCCGGGTGCGACGGGGTCGTGGCCGAAGGTTTTGAGGCCGGCGGGCATAACGGCAGGGAAGAAACCACTACATTGTGCCTGGTCCCTGCCGTGTGTGCCGCGGTGCAGGTCCCGGTCATTGCAGCCGGCGGCATCGGCAGCGGACAAGCCATGATGGCGGCTTTTGCCCTGGGCGCGGAGGCGGTACAGATAGGCAGTCGCTTCGTGGCAACCCCTGAGTCATCCGCTCATGATGCCTTTAAACAGGCGGTGGTCGGTGCACAAGAAGGAGACACCCGGCTGACGCTCAAAAAACTAATGCCCGTCCGGTTGCTGAAAAATCGCTTTTTCGAGCAGGTGCAGGAAGCCGAAAACCGGGGGGACGGGCCTGAGGCGCTCCAGACGCTGCTGGGTAAAGGGCGGGCCAAAAAGGGCATGTTTGAAGGAGCGCTGGAAGAAGGAGAACTGGAGATTGGCCAAGTCAGCGCCCTGATCGGCAGCATCCAACCTGCCGCCGCTGTCGTGGAGGAAATCTGGCGTGAGTTCTGTGAAGCGCAGCAGAGGATCGCCAGCTGGGACCTACGGTAGTGCCGATGCCCGCTTCGTACAATCGCTTTGAAGTCCATTAAATACTTTACCATGCCCATGCGTATGAAAACCTTCTGGATCGGCATCGTGTGGATCGCCATACAGTGGCCGGCTGCTGCACAGACCACCTTGTCTCCAGGCTTTGATCCCCACGAATACCTGAACCTCCTCAGTATTACCCATGAACAGCAGCGCGGGCTCTTTCCCGACTCCGGCCAGGTTCGTCCCGATTCGACAGGGCGGATGCCGGTCATTCCACCCCCGCAAGGATTTCAGCAGGTGTACCGCTCTGCGGAAGTGGGGCTGTACAATCAGTGGGACCTCTGGCTTAATACCGACTCCTCTGTGGCCGTGATCGCCATCCGGGGTACGATCATGAAAACAGAATCCTGGCTGGAAAATTTCTATGCCGCCATGGTCCCCGCTACCGGATCGCTGAGGCTCAACGACAGCACCCGCTTTACTTATCAGCTGGCGACTTCGCCCCGGGCCTCCGTCCATACCGGCTGGTTGATGGGGCTGGCCTATATGGCGCCTTCCCTGCTGAAGCAGATCAGGACGTATGCGGCCAAGGGAGTCAGCCAGTTCATCATCTTTGGCCACAGCCAGGGAGGTGCCATTGCCTTTTTGCTCCGGTCCTATCTGGAATACCTGTCCAAAGACTCGCTCCCTGCAGGTCTCGTCTTTAAGACCTATTGCAGTGCAGCGCCCAAACCGGGGAATCTGTATTATGCCTATGACTTTGATCATATCACCCAGGGCGGGTGGGCTTACCGTGTAGTCAACATGGAGGACTGGGTTCCCGAAACTCCCTTTTCCCTGCAGACTCTCAATGACTTTAATGCAGTCAACCCGTTCCACGATATCAAACCGGCCTTAAAGGGAACAAAATTGCTCATACGTTTATACGCCAATCATATCTTTCGGGGACTAAAAAAGTCTTCGCAACGGGCCAATAAGAAATTTCGCCGCACATTAGGGCGACAGGTATACCGGCAGATCCGTCAGGCTTTACCCGGATTTTCCGAGCCGGCATATGCGCCGAGCATGAATTATATGCCCGCCGGCATTCCTATTGTGCTCGCACCTTATCCGGGCTACGAAGACATGTTCCCCTTTAATGGAAAAAACACCTTTGTGCACCATGGACTGCGCCCTTATTATGAACTGGTCCGTCACCAGTATCATATGCCTTGAGAGGCTTACTTGATCAACCGCAGCGTAAGTGGATAGCGATAGTCCCCGCCGTTGGATACCCGAACCGCGGCTATGATACAAAAGATGAGGTTCACCACACCGGTAGCCAGCAACAATAATACACCGATGACCAGAATCATCAGTATCATCGAGGCGACCACGCAAATAGCGATGAAAATCTGAAAGTTCAGGGCTTCTTTTCCTTGACGGTCGAGGTAAGGGGACTCGTCCTTCTTCACCAGCCAGATGACCAGCGCGGGAACGAATCCGAATAACAGTCCTCCAAGATGAGCCAAGACGGCCAGCGTGCGATCGTTGCTGTTGGGAGTGGTGGCGGGAGGTGAGGGCTGATTTTCAGCCGAAGGAGTGGGTTGACTTTCCATATTGACTAATTAAGAGTGAGTAATCGAAATCCATTCCAGCACTCCGGTAAAGACGATAGCCCTGGCAGGAAACGTCTTGTGTCGGCCATAAGACAGGAAAGATACCAAGAACAAAAAATATAGACAAGTTTTGCCTAAAAAAACACCCGATCTGCCGCCCCACCAGGGCAGCTTATGGGGCCTTTTTTAGCGGAAATGCCCTATATTGTGGCTGAATGCCCGTGCAATCATGAAACCAATACTGAGCAGAGTTACCACACCCACTGAAAATCCGATTGCTGTCATTGAACGGTGTGAACCATACTTTACCAATGTCTTTCACTTTCACGAAGAATGCGAGTTGGTCTATGTGACCGAAAGCCAGGGAAAGCGGATCATCGGTAACAATGTCCAGTACTTTGAAAAAGGAGACATCGTATTTCTGGGGGCTAACCTGCCTCATGTCTGGTATAACGACAAGGAATATTTTCATCCGGACTCCACCTTGAAGGCACGTGCCATCGTGGTATATTTCCGGCAGGATATTTTCGGGGACCGGTTTTTCCAGCTGCAAGAAACCCGGCAACTGGCCGATTTCTTCGTCCGGGCAAGACGGGGCATTAAAATACTGGGTCACAGCTGGAAGGAAGTAGCCAGGGAAATGAAGCTGCTCCCCGAAAAAAAAGGGCTGGACCGTGTCATAGGGCTGCTCAATATTTTGGACATATTTTCTCAAACCACGGAATTTCAATATCTGGCCGACAGCGGATATTCCCATGCTTATACGCAAAAAGACAACCATAAGATCGACCGGGTTTTCCGCTTCGTGCTCAATAACTACCACCGTAACATCTCCCTGCAGGAAATTGCCGAACTCACTCACCTTACCCCGCAATCATTCTGCCGTTTCTTTAAAAACAGAACCCGGAAATCCTTTATTCAGTTTGTCAATGAAGTCAGGATCGGTCAAGCCTGCAGAAAATTGGTGGAAGAGGATTGGACAGTAGCCGAAGTGGCTTACGCATGCGGATTCTCCAACTTGTCGAATTTTAACCGGTTCTTTAAGGAAGCTACCGGCAAGACACCCCGGGCTTACCGTCACGAAATCTCCCTTTCCCGGTAGGGACAATCCCGGCTTAAGGCTCGTGGTTAAAAAAGCGACGGAAGAATAACAGCTCATAGGGAATGGCGTTACGCCAGTAGTTCCAGGTGTGTCCTCCTGGGCGTTCGATATAGTCATGATCGATATGTCGCTGAAGCAGTTTTTGATGAAGCGCCCGGTTCTCCCGGATGAATATATCATTCACACCATCATCGATAAAAAGGGCCAACTCGCCATTTTTCAGTGAGTCCACCAAATTAATCACCGAATGGGTCTCCCAGTTTTCGCGGTGCGTATTCAACTCACCCAGCCGCTTGGAGATGTCCCAGTTGTGAGGGAACGGGCGGAGATCCACTCCTCCGCTGATGCTGGCGGCGGCGCCAAATTCATCCGCATGGCGAATGGCCAGGAACAGCGCTCCGTGACCTCCCATGCTCAGACCGCAAATTCCGCGGTGCGCCCGGTCCGCCAGGGTATGATACCGGCCGTCGATCGCCGGGATGAGTTCGCGGGTCATAAAAGTCTCATACCGCATGGTGGTATCCACCGGGCTGTCAAAATACCAGCTGCTGAATCCCCCATCGGGGCACACGATCAATACCCTAAATTCGTCCACGTACTGTCTCAGGGCAGGCACTCGCCTGATCCAGTCGGTGTAATTTCCACTGTAACCATGCAGCAGATAAAGCACGGGCCACCCCTGCGTGGAAGTATCATACTGATCGGGAACGATCACCACACAGGAAATTTCCTTGTGCATAGAGGTACTGTAGATCTGAATCGTGTCTACCCTGCCGCAAATGCCCTGCCCGCATAGGCAAAGCATCACCGCCCAAAGTATCAATCTTTTTTTCATGAGGACCTGTATTGGTATAGACTATCCGGGAGATCCGCCTCAGGAGGGCTTTTCCTGATCCTGGTCAGGGGATTGCAATGCCACCAGGATTTTATCGATCCGATGGCCGTCCATGTCTACGATCTCAAAAGTGAACCCTCTCCATTCGACCTTCTCTCCTACCTGTGGAATGTGCTCGAGGTGATGGAGAATGAAACCCGCTAACGTATCAAATTCCTGCTGTTCCTCATCGGTGATCCAATCTTCTTTCTCAAAATAAGTCAAAAAGTCATAGAAGGGGATCTGCGCATCAACCAGGAATGTGCCGTCCTTGCGGGCCATAATCTCATAATCTTCTTCATCGGCCTCCGGCATATCGCCCACAATGGCTTCCAGAATATCCTTCATCGTGATCATACCCTGAAAGCTCCCATATTCATCCACGATGAAACCAAACCCTGTTTTGCCCAGTTTGAACTTCTCCATGACCTGGTATGCGCTGTTATTTTCGGGAATGAAAAGCGGCTTTTTCATCAGGGCGCGGATGGGTACGGATTCATGGGCCAGATACAGGTCGCGGGTATAGATTACTCCCAGGACATCATCGACCTGGCCATCACAGACGGGATAGACCGAGTGCAGCGCCTCTCCGATCTTGGCTTGGTATTTTTCAGGGGGATCATTCACATCGATCCAGACCACATCTGTACGGTGGGTCATTAAAGAGGTAATGTTGCGGTCGTTGAGATGAAACACCCGTTCAATGATCTCCTGTTCGCTCTCATCAATGGTACCGGAAATCGCTCCTTCATTGATTACAGCTTTGATTTCCTCTTCGGTGACCGGATTGACCGACACTTTTATATTAAGCAATTTGACAATCACACCGGTTGAAGCAGTCAGCAGCCAGATGAAAGGAAAAGTGATTCTGGACAACAGATTCATCGGGCCGGCCATCAGCTTGGAAATTTTCTCGGGACGGGCCAGACCGATCCGCTTCGGCACCAGTTCTCCCAGAACCAACGAAAAATAGGTGATCAGGATCACCACAATGATTACCGCCAGTGTATTGCTGTAGGGGCGCAGCCATGCATATTGCTCCAGAAAATGCAGCACACTGTTTTTGATCTTGTCTCCTGAAAAGATACCCATCAAAATACCGATCAGGGTGATGCCAATCTGTACCGTGGAAAAGAAACGGTCGGGATTCCGGGCCAGATAGAGGGCTTCCTTAGCCTGGTTGTCTCCTTTTTTAGATTGGTTCTCCAGTTTTATCTTCCGGGCCGATATCAGGGCAATCTCAGACATGGAAAACAGCCCATTGAGGATGATCAAAACAAAGATGACGGCAATTTCCATGAATGAATGACTTTTTAAGTGCGGAAATATACTAAAAATCTAGCTAGGAAACAGGAGCGTCAGGCTGCTCATTACCAGGCCGATGATCATGCTGATGATCTTGCCACGGTTTAGTTCATGGTGGCGGGTACCGCTTTCGAAGAAAATCGTCGTGGAGATGTGAAGAAAAGCGCCCGCCACCACGGCAATGATATACAGCAAAAGGGTGTCCATAAATCCGAAATGGAGATTCAGTCCAAAAGCCAGGAGGGCTCCGGCGGGCGTCACCAACGAAAACAACACCAACAGCAGCCAGTTCTTCTTCCTGGAAAATTGCAAGGCCACCAACATGGTCATAAGCGTGAGGGCTTCGGGCATTTTATGCAACAGGATCCCTAATGCCAGGGAAGGAAGGGTGGATAGATCCTGATAGGTGAATCCCAGCGGAAGTCCCGCCATAAAAGCATGTACAGAAAGTCCCACGATAAGGCTCAGGGCAGAACCGTGGGAAACGGCCAGTGCAGTCTCCCTCTCTTTATTTTCCACCGGGGTATAGCCATGGCCATGTTCCAGTCCATGAGACCAGCGCTGCAGGAAAACCTGCAGGAAAAAACCCGCCAACATATAGAGACCGGCCGTCTTCCCTAAGGCTTCAAAAGACTCAGGAAGCAGGTGAAGCACAGTGATCCCCAGCAGAAAAGCGCCGGTAAAGGTCAACAGATACGTCATCGTCTCCCTGCGGATATGGCGATGCCAGAGCGGAACGGCCCCACCTGCAAGCGCGGCGACAAAGATCAGCAAAAGGTAAATTCCCCGCATAAGTATCTATCGAATCGATTGGTTTTAATAGCGCCCCCCTGGCCGACGGACTGATCCGGACTTGCCAGTCTCTGCGGAGTCCCTTCGTTTTTAGGCCCACTGGTCCGGTGCATGCCGCACAAAAACAGCCATCGCCCGGCAATGCATTTGACCGATACACTCCCCGCATGAGGAGCCTTCGGGAAATCATATTTCATAATCAGGGGACGATCGGGGGAACAGCTGAAAACAGTTGCAAATATAGCCGAAATTTCAAAGGACCGGTCCGCCGGACCCTCTTTATGGCACTTGCCGGTTTTCAGTGACATGCCGCCACAGGAGCCAGTGACTTCCCTGTTGCCTGTCGGACGGACCGTCCTTTTTCATGCATTTATGGCTATCTTTGCCCTCTAAATCAGTTGCCTAGTGGCCTTAATCAAATCTATTTCAGGAATACGGGGTACGATCGGTGGCACGCCCGGTAATGGGTTGACTCCGTTAGATGTAGTCAGATTCACTGCAGCTTATGGAAGCTGGCTTAAAATCAAAAATGAGAACAAGCGCGTCGTGATAGGCCGCGACGGGCGCATCTCAGGTGCTATGGTGCAACGGTTGGTGATCAGCACCCTCAACAGTCTGGGTCTCGATGTGATTGACCTGGATCTTTCCACCACGCCCACAGTAGAAATTGCCGTACAAGGAGAACAGGCGGCCGGCGGGATTATCATCACTGCTAGCCATAATCCCAGGGAATGGAATGCCCTGAAACTGCTCAATGAAAAAGGGGAATTTATCTCTGCCGAGGACGGAGAGGCCGTGCTCGATATCGCCGAAAAAGAATCTTTCAGTTTCTCGGAAGTGCAAAAGCTGGGTACCCATAGTCTGAATGACCATTACCTCCACACCCACGTCAACCTCATTGTCAACCACCCCCTTGTCGACGTATCGGCGATCAGGAAAAGAAAATTCTCGGTGGTAGTGGACGCCATCAATTCCACCGGCGCCCTTTTTGTACCTGCCTTACTTGACGCCCTGGGCGTAGAAAAAGTAACGGTGCTTCACGGGGAGGTCAACGGGAAGTTTGCCCATAACCCCGAACCTCTGCCAGCTAATCTCATTGGACTTTCCAATGAGGTAGTCCAGCAAAAAGCTGATCTGGGCATTGCGGTGGATCCCGATGTTGACCGCCTTTGCTTTGTATGCGAAGACGGAACTATGTTCGGAGAAGAATATACGCTGGTGGCTGTAGCCGACTACGTATTGGGTAAAAAGAAGGGAAACACCGTATCCAACCTTTCTTCCACCCGTGCCCTAAGGGACATCACCGAAAAGCATGGAGGTTCCTACTTTGCCTCGGCCGTCGGTGAAGTCAATGTGGTCAAAAAGATGAAAGAGGTGGATGCGGTAATCGGAGGTGAAGGCAACGGGGGAATTATTGATCCGTCTCTTCATTACGGACGCGATGCCCTGATCGGAATCGCCTTGTTTTTAACGCATCTGGCACTCAGCAAGAAAGGGGCTTTAGCGCTGCGTAAACAATACCCCGATTATTTTATTTCCAAGAATAAGATTGAGTTGAATCCCGGAATCACGGTGACCGACATCCTGAAGCAGATCCGGGAGAAATACAAACATAACCCCGTGAACACCGAAGATGGGGTACGCATCGAATTTGACAACAACTGGGTACATTTGCGCGCTTCCAACACCGAACCTATCATCCGCATATATGCAGAAAGCCAGTTTGAAACCACGGCCGAAAACATTGCCAAGCGGATCATGGAAGATATCCGCGAATGCATGAAAGCCTGAATCCGCCCCGGGGCACCGGGATCGCGTGGAACCCTTTGACCTGGGATGAACGGTAATGCCGTCCATCCCGGCAAAAAAAACACCGGGGGAGATTTTCTCATATTCACCAAACCCTTTAGCTGCTGCTCTGCACTTGTGCATGCAGTTTTCATCCCGTATTCACGGGTCGATCGTGCTGTGAGCCGCGAAGGAAAAGCATTTTCCCTTACCCGCTAATAGAAATAATTTAGAAAAAAACAGAAAAACCGGTATGTTTGTCTGTTCCATAAATCCATACTATGTTACAATCAAAACCAACACGATTAGCGTATTTTTTTGTTTTTCTATCCGTATCCGTTCTGTTTTTCTCCTGCAGCCAAAAGCGGCCGGGAGAGCCACGGGTACTGGTCTTTACCAAAACATCAGGCTTTCACCATGCCTCCATTCCGGACGGGGTAAAAGCAATTCAGAAGCTTGGAGCCGAGCGCCATTTTATCGTCGACACCACGTCTGATGCCAGCAAATTCACGGAGGACACGCTGAAGCAATACTCCGCGGTCGTCTTTATGAGCACCACGGGTGACGTGCTGAACAACCGCGAGCAGGCAGACTTTCAACGGTATATCCAGGCGGGCGGCGGTTATCTGGGTGTACACGCGGCAGCCGACTGCGAATATCACTGGCCCTGGTACGGCAAATTGGTAGGGGCTTATTTTAAGAGCCATCCTCATCCGCAGGAAGCTACGCTGCATGTCCAGAAAGATTCGAATTTTCCGGTTACCGACTCTTTGCCGGATCCCTGGGTCAGAACGGACGAATGGTATAATTTCCGCGCCCTTCCCAAGGATGTACACGTCCTGGTGAGCATTGATGAAAAAAGTTATACAGGAGGGGAAAACGGCGCAAGCCATCCCATGGTTTGGTACCATGATTATGATGGAGGAAGGGCCTTCTACATGGAGCTAGGCCATACACCTGAATCTTACAGGGAAAAGCCTTTCCTGCAGCTGCTGTGGGCCGGTCTGGATTACGCGATCGGGAAAAACGAGGTTTTGAACTATTCACGGGCCACATCACCGCGTGTACCCGACGAAGATCGCTTTTCCAAGCAATTCCTGGCAGGTGGTTTGGACGAGCCCACCGAACTGACGGTATTACCGGACTTAAGTGTGCTCATTGCTGAAAGGAAGGGCGACATTAAATTCTACAATGCATCGGACCATACCATTACCCGGGCGGCACACATGGACGTATATCATCACGCGCTGCATGTAAAAGGCGTCAATGTAGAAATGGGACTGATGGGCATACAGGCCGATCCTCATTTTGCCGACAACCATTGGATATACGCCTACTACTCTCCTACCGACAAGTCTGTGGACCGCTTGTCCCGTTTCAAGTTTGAGAACAACCAATTCGATTTGAAGTCCGAACAGATCATCCTGGAAGTAAATACCCAGCGGGAGATCTGCTGTCATACCGGTGGATCTATTGCTTTTGACAAAGCCGGAAACCTTTATCTGTCTGTGGGAGACAACACTACTCCATTTGATGAAATTGATACGCTGACGCGAAAGCCTTATCCGCTCAACTCACATGGCTTCGCTCCGCTGGATGACCGGCCGGGATTCGAACACTATGACGATCGCCGCGCGGCGGGTAATTCTAACGATCTGCGCGGAAAAATTCTGCGTATTCATGTCAATGAAGACGGATCCTACAGCATTCCGGAAGGAAACCTTTTCGGCGAAGGGAATCCCAAGGCAAGGCCGGAAATATATGTAATGGGGGACCGCAATCCCTACCGGATCTCCGTGGATAAGCATACCGGTTATGTCTATTGGGGTGAAGTTGGCCCCGATGCAAACAATGACAGTCTGGACACCCGTGGACCCCGGGGATATGATGAAGTCAACCAGGCCCGTAAGGCAGGCAATTTCGGGTGGCCTTACTTTGTAGGCAATAACTATCCCTACCGCGAATATAACTACGGGACTGGAGAATCAGGACAGGCATTCGATCCGGCCAAACCGCTGAACAACTCCCGCAACAATACCGGCCTCCGGGAACTGCCTCCAGCACAACCTGCCTTTATCTGGTATCCGTACGCCGTCTCCGACGACTTTCCGATCCTGGGCAACGGCGGACGTTGTGCCATGGCGGGCCCGGTATATTACCCCGAGGATTATCCCAAAGAGACGCGTTACCCGGACTATTATACCGGTAAACTGTTTTTCTATGACTGGATCCGCAATTGGGTCATGGTGGCCACGATGAATTCACAGGGAGACCTGCAGACCATCGAACCTTTCATGCCGGGAACGAAATTTCATAGTATAAGCGACATGGAGGCCGGGCCTGACGGTCGCCTCTATATCGTGGAATATGGGGAAGGCTGGTTCAGTAAAAACGCCGATGCTTCTTTGTCGGTGATCAGCTACAATGGAGGAAACCGTCCCCCGATTGCCGAGATCCAGGCGCAGCCTCAATCAGGGAAAACTCCCCTGAAAGTAGCGGTGTCGGCAAACGGCAGCCAAGATCCGGATGGCGACGCCCTCACCTATGTATGGAACTTTGGAGGCACACAACTGGAAACAGACAGCCCCGCGGCGGACCACGTATTTCCCAAAGCCGGTGCCTACCCGGTATCCCTTACGGTTAAGGACGCGCATGGAGCCGAAACCAAGAGTTCGGTGATCCAGGTATACGCCGGCAACAGTACGCCCTCAGTACAAATCCAGGTGAGCGGCAATCCTGATTTTTATTTCCCGGGAATACCGCTTCGCTACCAGGTGAGGATTCAAGATTCTGAAGATGGTGCTTCAGATCAGGCGGGCTTCGAAACCTCCCGCGCCTTTGTCAAGGCAAATTACCTGAACAGCGCGGACCGCGCCGCTCTTCCCGCTGGAGATGTCACCTCTCTGACAGCCGCCCTATCGGGGAAGAGCCTGATGGAATCCTTGGATTGCCAATCCTGCCACAAGGTGGATGAAAAATCTATTGGTCCTTCCTTTACGGATGTGGCTAAACGCTACATTATTCAGCCTGCTCAGGCGTTGATTTTCCTTCCCGAAAAGATCATCAAAGGAGGAAGCGGCAACTGGGGAGAAACCGCCATGGCTGCTCATCCGGATCTCACGCAACCAGACGCCCAGAAAATCGTTTCCTGGATCTTATCCCTGGCGAAAGACTCTACCGAGAAATCCATGCCGCTGAGCGGCTCCCTGGTGGCGGATAAGCAATTTACGCTGACCCGTCGCGGCGAGGTCATTCTATCGGCCTCCTATACGGACAAAGGTGCTTCAGGGGTACCCCCTCTTACCGGCACCAGTGCGCATGTGTGGAGGAGTCCTCTGTTGGAAGCACGGGACGCGGGAGCGGTCCAGGGCATGGCTCATATAGATGCAGGCAAAAGACAAATTCTTGTCACCAATAGCGAAACTTCCTGGATCAAATTTTCGCATATCAGCCTTCAGGACGTACGTTCCCTGACCCTGCGCTATGCACTGCGGCAACCGAGTGACAAAGGTTGGCAGGCAGAAGTGCGCCTGGATAGCCCGGACGGCGCACTTTTGGGTGCCACGCAGGTCGGTAAAGGCCCTGCCACAGGCAGGCAACCCGGAGATGCACGATTGTCTCTGAAAAATAGCGATGGCAATGCCCACGACGTATACGTGGTATTTCACAAGGCCGATCCGGCGGAAACCGGAGGGTTGGGAATCCTTGATTTCACGCTGTCCGCGCGCTAACTGCAACCACTTAAAAAAACAAGGACCGTCCCAAAAGGCGGTCCTTGTTTTTTAGTTTCAGCAATAGTTTCTGAAGCCCTGTCAAATTACCGGTAGACAAAATAATTAATCATCAGGGCGCCCGACACGATCAGCAAACCAAAAAACTCGCGCGTTTTTTCGATCCATGGTTTGGTGGCTTGCATGGTGGCCGCGATATTCTGCATCCGGTAACGGGTGATCCAGTCCCATACGCCATCTTTTACGAAGAACAGTACCAGCGCATAAGCCAGATAAAAAGCCACTGCCAGCAGATAGGCAAGGGGGTAATGCCTTCCGAACAGGGCCAGGCCACAGCATGCCGCCGCAAACAAATAGATCGTCACCCAGAGCCAGGCATCCGGATCATTGAGATTCAGATAAGCGAACCATAAAAAAGCTACACAAAATATACCATTCACTACGATCATGCCGGATGAAATTTAGAAATGATGTGTTGATCCAGATACGTATAACTTTCTTTAATGCTCACGAAAGGTGACCCCGGACACTTATCCTGCTCGACAAAAAAGTGTTGCATCCCTGATTCCTTGGCATGGGAGAAAATCCGGTCCCAATCAATCACCCCGTTTCCCACCTCGGTAAAGGCATGCTTGCCGGTATTATCCATGTCTTTGACATGCCACAGTATAAACCGTCCGGGGTACTCGGCAAACATCGCTACCGGGTCATATCCCGCCCGTGTAATCCAGTAGATATCCATTTCCATCTTCACCAGATCCTTATCTGCTTGCTTCAGCATCAGTTCATAGGGAACCTGACCATCCATCTTGGGGAATTCAAAATTATGATTATGATAGCAAAACTGAATACCTGACTTCCGGCAGGTCTCTCCGGCCTTATTTAAGGCCTCGATCACCCGTTTATAGTCGTCCAAGGTTTTTCTTTTGTCTTCGGGGAGATAGGCACAGACCATAAACTTCAATCCCAACTGAGCGGCGTCCTCTACTGCCCTATCCCAGTCATTGAGTATCGTGCCCTTCGTTTGCGGGTCCCCAATGGAGTAATGTCCGCTGGGAATAGTCAGTCCGTTTTGCTTCAGCACGCGGGCAAACGCTGCCCCATCCATGCCGTAAAATTTTTCCGTTCCCGAATAGGTGGCGGATTCCATTTCCCGGTAACCGATACCGGCCACTTGCGCCAGGGTGCCCGCCGGATCCTTGGCCATTGCCTCACGAACGGTATACAATTGCAGGCCGATCTGGTAAGACCCTGCGCGTTGACGCGATGCGGCGCGAATCAGAGAAGGAGATAAAAGAACACCCCCGGCCACAAGGCCGGATTGCATGAGAAAATCTCTACGAGACGACATAAGCTTGTAATTGATTGGTTTGCTAGGTGAATAATGACTGCCACACAATGAATGATAACAGATCAAATGTAGAAAATAATTGGGTATGCCGGATAGCGGTTGGCATTGTTTGCGTAAATTCACCTCTTCAAAAGCACTACAATCAATCATGGGATATGCATACGACGCGAAGCAGATGCGCCGCGTACTCGCAGAAATACTACATACCAATCTGGGGCAAGCACAATGGGAATGGCTGGAACAGCGACGACAGCAATTTGCCTCAGGCCAAGACAGTACGCGGTATACGATGACCTATAGTGCTATCCCGCGTTTCGTAGGCAAAACCATCATTGAACCCGAAGAGGTTCTGCGGCGGAGCATGCAAGAGATACGTCGGGGCTTTACCTTGCGGGCCTGGCCAGCGGACCGCATAGCCAGAAGCTGGTGGCTGCTGCATCTGCCGACAGAGGATTCATCCGTGTATTTCCGTTCCGTAGAAAGGCTGTTTCTGGCGGCCGAAATGAACGAGCAGGTGGCCCTATATGGCAGCCTGCCTCTGCTCGCCTTCCCCGAATCCTTTACTCCACGTTGTGCCGAGGGCGTGAGGACCAACATAGGTGACGTGTTCGAAGCCGTCGCCCTGGATAATCCCTATCCCGCAGAATACTTAGAAGAGGGTTCCTGGAATCAATTGGTCTTAAAGGCATTCTTCATGGACGTACCCGTAAACCGGATTCAGGGCCTGGATCAGCGAGCCAACCCCAAGCTGGCCCATATGCTGAGTGATTATGCGCACGAGCGTTGGGCGGCCGGGCGACCGGTAAATCCGCTGCTGTGGCGTCCCGTGGGTCCATTCCTCGATGAAGCGCTCTATGAAGATATGCGCCGCCTGGAGGAGACAGGCAGCGAGGTCGAAAAGAAAGCCGCCGTGCTGGCCTGCCGGGCCAGCAGTTTTGCCCCCGCGCGTTCCCTGGCGGAGCGTTTCCCCCAATGGGATCAACAAGCCGAACAGGGCGAACTAAACTGGGAGGCTCTATCGTGAGCCAGCATTCCCGACCCGGCTCAAACATTATTGTATATTTGTCACTTAATCCGGGGGAAAACTTTCGACAATAAGCGACACCAGTCCCCGCTTCAAAAATTTCACTATGCAACAAGCACTGGAGAGCATACAGGGATGGCATTTTTTTGATCCGCACATACACATGACCTCCCGGACGACCGACGATTATCAGGCGATGGCGGCCGCCGGCATCAGAGCCGTGATCGAACCTGCTTTTTGGTTAGGTCAGCCGCGCACAGGCGTGGACAGCTTTCGTGATTATTACAGCAGCCTGATTGGCTGGGAACGCTTTCGCGCTTCGCAATTTGGTATTCGCCATTATTGTACTATCGGCCTGAACGCCAAGGAAGCCAACAATGAACCTCTGGCCGAACAGGTGATGGAAATTCTGCCGGCTTTCCTGTTTAAGGAGGGTGTGGTTGGGGTGGGAGAAATTGGTTTCGATGACCAAACCGCTGCCGAAGAAAAGTATTATCGTGCCCAGCTGGAATTGGCCCGGGAGGCCGGACTGCCTGTCCAGATCCATACCCCGCACCGCAATAAGAAGCACGGCACCTCGCGAAGCATGGACATCGCCCTGGAGCATGCCCTGGCCCCCGGCATGGTCATCGTGGACCACAACAATGAGGAGACGGTGAAAGAAGTGCTGGACCGGGGTTTCTGGTGCGCCTTCACGATCTATCCGTATACCAAGATGGGGAATGAACGCATGGTCGAGATCGTCAAACAATATGGCGGCGAACGCATCATGATCAATTCTGCCGCAGACTGGGGCGTCAGCGATCCGCTGGCTGTACCTAAGACTGCCGCCCTGATGAAGCAGGCGGGGATTGCCGAGGAAGACATCCGCAAAACCACCTATCAGAATGCCTTGTTCGCATTCGGACAAAGCGGCCAAATCCAGGAAGCGGACTTCGACTCGGTGCGCCAAATCGACCAGAGTCTTAAATATGAAGGCAGTTCCATTCTCAGAGGCGGGCAAAAACCCGGGGCGGGACAATCCTCACTCATTATCCGTTGATTAAGTATGGCTATCCGGGCTTACCTCACCATCATGCGGCCAGCCAATTTGCTCACGGCCGTGGCCGACATCTGGGCCGGGGCGGCACTGAGTGGTTATCTATCCCCCGAAACTGCCGGCGGGCCGCCGGGGCGCGCTTTGCTCATCGGCAGTTTATCGTCCGCTTGTCTGTACGCGGGCGGCGTGGTGTTTAACGATATATGCGACGCTTCCCTGGACCGGATCGAACGTCCCGAACGGCCTATTCCATCGGGAAAGATTGCTCTGGCTTCTGCCACGGTTTGGGGGCTCATTTTACTGATTGCAGGAATTGCCCTGGCCTGGGCACTGGGGCCGGTAGCGGGCTGTATCGCGATAGGCATTGCGCTAGCGGCTGTGGTCTATGACCGATGGGGCAAGCATCGGGATTTATTGGGGCCACTCAATATGGGAGTTTGCCGGGGGCTAAACCTTTGTCTGGGCATGAGTCTTATACCGGCTCAAATGGGGCCAGTGGCCTGGACGGTGTTTGTTCCGGTAATCTATATTTATGCCATTACCCTGATCAGCCGCGGGGAAGTGCACGGCGGGACGCGAGGGAGCCTGCGTGTGGGCCTGGGATTATACGTCGCCGTGATTCTCGGCGTGGCAGCCATGGCAATCATCCGTCACCAATTTCTGCTTCCTGCCGCTTTTTTGCTCCTTTTCGCCCTCTGCGTATTTCCCCCGCTGGCCAGTGCACTGAAGCAGCCGTCGGGTCCGAAGATCGGCCGGGCAGTCAAGGCAGGGGTGATCGGACTCATTCTGCTGGATGCTGCTTGGGTAGCCACGAGCGGGAATCTATACTGGGCCCTGGTGACCGCCCTGTTACTGCCCGTCTCTGTGTGGGTCGCCCGTTATTTCGCGGTGACTTGAGAAAAAGGATTACCGGTCTTAAATAAGTGTGATCACCTTCGGCGTAATTCAGTATTTTAGCCGCAGGGCTCCAAGCCGGTCTACCGGGAGTCTCATCCGTTTCACGTGCAAAAGACATCGACTTTGATGAAAGTTCTTAATCAGCAATTCCAGATCAAGTATCATTATCCGGTCTACTTTACCACCCCTCTTTTTGACCCAGCCAATGAGGCACTGGCACGTTTTCTAACTGAGGCGGATGCACGCGCTGAACAACGTCTGCTCGTAGTGGCTGACGAAGGCCTGTGGCGGGCGCAGCCTGGCCTGGAAGGCTCCCTCATCGACTATTTTCATGCCACCCTGCCCCGTTACCGGCTTTATTTTGTCCAGGTACCTGGCGGAGAAGAGGCAAAAAACGATCCGCTGTACCTGGAGGAAACCCTCCGCAGCATCGACCGGCAGGGGCTGGACCGTCATTCGTGGGTCATCGGTATCGGCGGCGGTGCCGTACTCGACTTGGCCGGTTATGCCGCGGCAATTGCCCACCGCGGCGTCCGACATATCCGTATCCCCACCACAGTACTTTCTCAAAACGATTCTGGTGTGGGCGTAAAAAACGGCGTCAATTTTTTAGGAAAAAAGAACTTCCTGGGCACCTTTGCGCCTCCCATGGCCGTATTCAACGACTCGGGATTACTCGACACACTGAGCGACCGCCACTGGCGCAGCGGCATTGCCGAAGCGATCAAAGTGGCACTCATCAAGGATGCAGATTTCTTTCAATGGCTGGAGGCGCATGCCGAAGCGTTGCTGCGTCGCAATAAAGCGGCCATGGAGCAGCTGATATACCGCTGTGCTGCCTTACACCTGGCCCATATTGGATCGGGAGATCCTTTCGAGGCCGGATCTTCCCGTCCGCTCGATTTCGGCCACTGGAGCGCCCATAAACTGGAGCAGATGACCAGTTTCAGCCTGACTCACGGAGAAGCGGTAGCCATAGGCATGGCCGTGGACGTATTGTATTCGGAAAAGGCCGGATGGCTCGCGCACCAATCGGCACGGCGCATTCTCGGGTTACTCGAGCAACTGCAATTCAGCTTATACCACCCCCTCCTGGAGGAAGAGACGCTGCTGGACGGACTCGGAGAGTTCCGCGAACATCTGGGCGGCGAGCTGACGATCATGCTGTTGCGCGCCATAGGCACGGGAGAAAATACCCACACGATGGACCATCACCTGATCCGGCAATGCATCGCTGATTTGCGGGAAACCAGCGACTTGCATATCTGATCACTTTGAAACCCCTTGTCAGCCATGCAAACACCTGCAGGACAACTTACCTTTTGTACCAATATTTTCCCCGGGGAAGACTGGGAAACGCATTTTACGGCATTAAAAGCGCATGTTCCGGCCATCAAGCAGGCAGTTTCCCCTTCCCGCCCCATGGGCATTGGTCTACGTCTCTCCAATAAAGCCAGCCTGCAACTTTCCCATGAAGATCAACTGCACCGGTTGCTGCAGTGGCTCAAAGACACAGATTGTTACGTCTTTACCATGAATGGCTTTCCGTATGGTCAGTTCCATCACAGCCAGGTGAAAGATCAAGTGCATGTTCCGGACTGGGCTACTGATGCACGGCTGCAGTATACGCTCAGACTTTTCCGCCTGCTCTCCGCGATGCTTCCCGAAGGGATGCACGGCGGAGTATCCACGGCACCTATCTCCTATAAACCCTGGTTTACCGGTAAGCCCGAGCAGGCGGCTGCGGTGCTGGAAAAAGGCACCTGGCAGATCGCCACCGTGATCATGGCGCTTCACCGCATTCATCGCAGCACAGGTCGTGTGCTGCACCTGGATCTTGAGCCGGAAGCAGACGGCATGATTGCCTCCACGGAGGAATTCATCCACTGGTATGCCAATACGCTGCTGCCGGTCGCCTTGCCGTTATTGGAGGAAGAGTTTTCCCTCTCCGCAGCAAAAGCTGAAGCCGTAGTCCGGGAACACTTGCGGATTTGTTTTGATGTCTGTCATTGTGCGGTCGGCTTTGAAAGCATAGGCGATGCGGTGTCCCGGCTCACCGCCGCGGGCATCCGCATCGGCAAATGGCAACTGAGCGCAGCCCTTAAGGTCCACTTCAAGGGTAAGGATCCCGAAGCCCTGATGGCCGAATTACAGAAATTCGATGAACCCGTCTACCTGCACCAGGTGGTTAGCCGGGACAAAACCGGCTTCCGTCATTTTACGGATCTTTCTCCGGCCATCGGGGACGCAGAGGCGCGTGGCGCGGACCAGTGGAGATCCCATTTTCACGTACCTTTATTTATCAGTGATTATGGCTTGTTGGGCGCCACCCAACAGGAAGTCTGCCAGGCCATTAACATCCAGAAGGAGGGACACCTCTGTGATCACCTTGAAATAGAAACCTACACCTGGGACGTGCTGCCCGAAGCCCTGAAACTTCCCATAGGCGAATCTATCATCCGGGAAATAAAATGGGTATTGAATCAGATCTATGCCACCACAGACCATGAATAAGACCGTCGTTATCGATATTGTGGGATTATCTTCCCGTCTGATCGGCCCGGAGATGCCTTTTATACATCAATGGACGCAAGATCACCATATGCAGCCTGTCAGGCCGGTACTCCCTGCAGTCACCACAGCTGCACAGTACACCTACCTGACCGGTTGCTGGCCGGACACGCACGGCATCGTAGGCAACGGCTGGTATGATCGCACGGATTGTGAGATCAAATTCTGGAAACAATCTAACCACCTGGTGCAGGCAGAAAAAATCTGGGACCGCGCCAAACGATTGGACCCGTCTTTTACCTGTGCCAACATGTGCTGGTGGTACAACATGTATTCCCAGGTAGACTTTTCACTGACACCGCGACCCAACTATCTATCGGACGGCAGGAAAATTCCGGACTGTTATACCCGACCGGCAGACTTACGGGACCATCTCCAAAAAGAATTAGGCCCGTTTCCACTGTTCCATTATTGGGGGCCGGGAGCGGATATTACTTCTTCTAGGTGGATCGCAGAGGCCTCCATGATTGTAGAAGAAAAATACGGGCCGACCCTCACGTTGATCTATCTTCCGCATTTAGATTATTGCCTGCAAAAATTCGGACATGATCCCTCTCTGATCAACCAGGACCTGAAGCAAATCGATGCGCTGGTCGCAAAGCTGGTCCACTTTTACCAGAAAAAAGGAGCCCGCATCGTGCTGTTGTCAGAGTATGGTATTACTAATGTCGACCGTCCAATCCATCTTAATCGTCTGCTGCGGGAAAGGGGCTTGCTGGCCCTTCGGGTGGAAAGAGGACTCGAATTGTTGGATGCCGGCAGCAGCCGGGCCTTCGCCGTAGCGGATCATCAGATCGCACACATATACCTCAATGACCCGCAGGCCTATGACCAGGTAAAAACGATGTTGCAAACGACCTCCGGCATCGCCCAGGTGCTGGACGCAACAGGCAAAAAGCAGCATCACCTGGATCATCCTCGCGCAGGAGATCTGATCGCCGTGGCCGATGATCACAGCTGGTTTTCCTATTATTACTGGCTGGATGACCGCAAAGCACCTGACTTTGCCCGCCTGGTAGCCATTCATCAAAAACCCGGCTATGATCCGGTGGAAATGTTCATGACTTCCAAGTGGAGGGCAGCCTACAAACTGCTGCGTAAGAAGCTGGGATTCCGGTATTTAATGGATGTGATTCCGCTCCAGGCGGAGCGAGTCAAAGGGTCCCATGGCCGTATTCCTGAAACTCCCGAAGATTATCCGGTATTGATCACCCCGGATGTCGGAGCGCCACAGATCCATGAAGCCACGGGTGTGTTCGACGTGTTGTGGCAAACCCTGAACGGCAGTCCGCAGTGAACTACCCAATAACTCAAGATTGTTGGCTTCATAGCGCCTGGCCCCCTGCTTAGTGCTCCAAACAGTAAGATCGTTTTATCGTCGCTCCATACAGCAGTCGAAAGTTCCTTGCGGGGTCTTTTTAAGTGTTATACTGACAAAACGCGCCACCCCGCCTTTTTTCAAAACATCTGTAGTTTGTGCCTTTCCTCCCAAAACCTAAAGACTTTTTGATTTCACGGCATAGATTCATAAAACCGATTTCATAAATTTTGGCTTTTTTTACCAGCTTCGCCACTTATCATTCTTAATCTTTATAAATCCTACCCGGCGATCTATGGCAAGAAACACCCACACCGTAACCCCAAAGCCTCTAAATTGAAGATATTTAGGCGGTTTACCCTTTAAAAATTAACTGTTTTTTTTATGAAAAAGCCGCTGTAATTTTACCTCGTAAAAATATCAACCGATTTCATTAACTTAGCCACTGAGCCGGTTGCCTTGCCCCTTTTCACCGGGAAGAATGTAGCGGGCACCGGTTGAAGTGGGGGATCATTGTGGAAAATACACGAGTAAACCGATCACATAATATGTCACACAGAAAATGAGTACATACCCCAAAATTGCCGTAGTCACTGGGGGGTCGTCGGGATTGGGACTGGCGATTGCCAAAGGGCTTACAGCTCGCAGCATCCCGACTGTGATCGTAGGGCGTGACGCCAAAAAACTGGAAACGGCCCAGCTGGAGCTGGGAAAGCTGTGCATTCCCTACCAGTTCGACCTTACTCAACTGGAATGCATCCCCCAGATGGTCATCGACCTGGAAACACGATATGGGCCTATCGATATCCTGGTGAACAATGCGGGCATACATCTCAAAAAACCTATGCTGGAGGTGAGCGACGCAGAGTTCCAGCAGATCATTACTACCAACCTCACGGCCGTG
>Ga0164242_10000349_pt1 | contig 57583 bp, 46 predicted proteins | sample OricomgcompostMG_FD_108783 | JGI IMG/M metagenome (GOLD analysis project Ga0164242, IMG submission 108783) | Miracle-Growth compost microbial communities from Emeryville, California, USA - Original compost - Miracle growth compost (MG) ...
CGCAGGCATGGTCGTGGGCCTGATCGACGACATCCCCACCTGCGCCGAACTGCTCGAGCGCATGGTCGCCGAGTGCCACCAGCGCCTCGGTGTCGCCAGCAGCTATTTCAACTGAGCAGATCAGCGTTCGAAAACAACCCTCGTGACGCCCTATCGCGCCACGTATATGGAGGAGCGACACAATGAAAATTCTGGTCCCGGTCAAACGGGTAATCGACTACAACGTCAAGGTTCGCGTCAAAGGCGATGGCAGCGGCGTCGATCTCAGCAACGTCAAGATGAGCATGAATCCGTTCGACGAAATTGCCGTCGAGGAAGCGGTTCGGCTCAAGGAAAAAGGCGTGGCAAACGAGGTCGTGGTCGTGTCCTGCGGGACAACGGCAAGCCAGGAAACCCTGCGCACTGCGCTCGCCATCGGTGCCGACCGCGCAATCCTGGTCGAGAGCGATGCGGACTTGCAGCCGCTGGCTGTCGCGAAGCTGCTCAAGGCACTCCTTGACAAGGAACAGCCTGGTCTCATCATTGCCGGCAAGCAGTCCATCGACGACGACTGCAACCAGACCGGTCAGATGCTCGCGGCACTCGCCGACCTGCCACAGGCCACCTTTGCGTCGAAGGTTGACGTTTCCGAAGGCGCTGCCATCGTCACCCGCGAAGTGGACGGCGGCCTGGAAACGCTCAGGCTGAACCTGCCCGCCGTCATCACGACCGACTTGCGCCTGAACGAGCCGCGGTATGTCACGCTGCCCAACATCATGAAGGCCAAGAAGAAACCCCTCGACACCATCAAGCCCGACGCACTCGGCGTGGATGTCGCACCGCGCCTGAAGACCGTCAAGGTCAGCGAGCCGCCGAGCCGCAGCGCCGGGGTGAAGGTGCCCGATGTCGCCACCCTGGTGGCAAAGCTCAAGAACGAAGCGAAGGTGATCTGACATGACAGTGCTGGTAATTGCCGAACACGACAACGCGTCTATCAAGGGCGCAACGTTCAACGTAGTGACCGCCGCCGCGCAGTGCGGTGGTGAAGTTCACGTGCTGGTGGCAGGGCACAACGCCGCTGCAGCCGCCTCGGCCGCCGCCCGGATCGCCGGTGTCGCCAAGGTGCTGCAGGCCGACGATGCGTGCCTCGCCGACGGGTTGGCCGAGTCCGTGGCCGCCCAGGTGCTCGCGATCGCAGGGCACTACAGCCACGTTCTGTTTGCCGCCACCGCCAGCGGCAAAAACGTCGCACCCCGCGTGGCAGCGAAGCTGGACGTGGCTCAGGTCAGCGACATCATCTGCGTGGTGGACGCCGCGACCTTCGAACGCCCGATATACGCCGGCAACGCTATTGCGACAGTGCAAAGCGACGATGCAATCAAAGTCGTCACTATTCGCACTACCGCGTTCGACGCTGCTTCCCAAGGCGGTACGGCACCGGTCGAGATCATAGCGCCGGTATGCGACAACGCCGGCAGCAGCCTGGTTGGCCGCGAAGTCACGAAGAGCGATCGCCCCGAACTCACTGCGGCGCAGATCGTCGTCTCCGGCGGCCGCGCGCTGGGCAGCAATGAAAACTTCATGCATATGCTCACGCCGCTGGCGGACAAGCTGGGCGCTGCGCTTGGCGCAAGCCGTGCGGCGGTCGATGCCGGCTACGCCCCCAACGATTGGCAGGTTGGGCAGACGGGCAAGATCGTCGCCCCCGATCTGTACTTCGCCTGCGGAATATCCGGCGCCATCCAGCATCTCGCCGGCATGAAGGATTCCAAAGTCATCGTGGCCATTAACAAGGACGCCGAGGCGCCTATTTTCGGCATCGCGGATTACGGCCTGGAAGCAGATTTGTTTACCGCGATCCCCGAACTCGTCAACGCGCTGTAATCCGCAGCCGCCCTTCCACCATGAAACCTGACGACACGGCTGCCCTGCTGCCCGACAAACCCGCCGCCGTGCTTGCGGGTGAGGGCAGCGTACTGAGCTTCGCGGAACTCAGTTCCCGTTCCTTGCGCCTTGCTTCCGCGATGGCCGCACACGGTCTGCGCTCACGTGATCACGTCGCGATACTGCTGGAAAACCGGCTCGACTACTTTGTCGCGGCGTGGGCCGCGCACCGGCTAGGCCTGTACTACACGCCGGTAAACTGGCACCTGCAGCCCGGGGAGGTCGCGCATATCGTGGCGGACTCCGGGGCACGCTGGCTGTTCGTTTCCAGAGAGCTCGCGCCGTTGGTGACCGGGCTGAAGGCCGAGTCGCTCGAACGCGTGATCGTCATTGAAGACAGCGTGATGGGGCTTGCAGCACTGCTCGCTCGAGCCGACGTCGAGCGCCTGATCGATCAGCGGGAGGGTCAGGCGATGTTCTATTCGTCCGGCACCACCGGCCAACCCAAAGGGATCAAGCGCAACCTCGCACTTGACCTGTATGGCACCACCCCGCCTTGGGAATCGCTGATTACCGACGCGTATAACGTCGATGCCGAAACCGTCTATCTATGCCCCGCCCCCCTCTACCATGCGGCGCCGCTGGGCTGGACGATGGCCGTGCAGCGGCGCGGCGGCACGGTTATTCTGATGGAGCGCTTCGATCCGCGCGGTGCCTTGCGTCTGATCGAGCAGTATCGCGTGACACATCTACAAATGGTGCCCACGCATTTCGTGCAACTACTCAAGCTGAGCCGCGCCGAGCGCGAGGCGTTCGATCTGTCCAGCCTTCAGGTCGCTGTACATGCGGCCGCGCCGTGCCCGGTACAGGTGAAAGAACAGATGATGGACTGGTGGGGGCCTATCATCTACGAATACTATGGATACTCGGAAGGCAGTGGCTTCGCCCGCATCAGTCCTCAGGAATGGCTGACCCATAAAGGTTCGGTAGGCCGTCCGGTGCTCGGCACCGTGCGCATTCTGGATGAAGATGGCAAAGAACTGCCGCCCGGCGAACCGGGCGTTATCTGGATCGAAGGCGGCATGGATTTCGCGTATCACAACGATCAGGCCAAGACCGCTTCGGTGCATGATGCACAAGGCCGAACCTCCGTCGGCGACATGGGCTATCTCGATGCCGAGGGCTACCTGTACCTGACCGACAGGGTGTCGCACATGATCATCTCAGGTGGCGTCAACATCTACCCCCAAGAGGTAGAAAATCTGCTGGTCATGCATCCCGAACTGGCCGACGCCGCGGTTATCGGCGTTCCGGACGCGGAATACGGCGAACAGGTGCTCGCCGTGGCCGTGCCTGCCGAAGGCGTGCACGCCGACGCGGCACTGGCTGCCCGGCTCATCGAATATTGCCGCAGCCATATCGCCCACTACAAGTGTCCCAAAGCAGTCGAGTTTGTCGATAGTCTGCCGCGACTACCCACCGGCAAATTGCTCAAGCGGCATCTGCGCGAACGCTTCACACTTCCGAAAAAATCCATATGAATTTCGATCTCACTCCTGAGTTACTCGAACTACAAAAGCGCACGCGCGAATTCATCGCGCGCGACGTGATTCCGTTCGAGCGTGACCCGCGTTGCACCCCTCACGGCCCCACGGACGATTTGCGCGCTGAACTGATCGCTCGCGCAAGGGCTGCCGGCCTTTTGTCCTCGCATATGCCGCCGGAGCTGGGCGGCCTTGGCCTGAACCATCGCGCCAAGGCGATCGTGTTCGAAGAATCCGGCTACTCGCCGCTCGGTCCCGTAGCAATGAATATCGCCGCGCCCGACGAAGGCAACATGCACCTGATGGAGGTCGTGGCTACGCCAGAACACAAGGCACGCTGGCTGGTGCCGCTTGCAGCGGGCGAGATCCGCTCTTGCTTCTGCATGACCGAACCGGACCCGGGCGCTGGCTCTGACCCGAACATGTTAATGACGACCGCGGTGCGCGATGGCGACGACTACCTGATCAACGGTCGGAAGTGGTTCACCACCGGTGCCGACGGCGCGGCCTTCGCGATCATCATGGCGAGACACGAAGGCGGCGACCTCGACGGTCAGGCGACGATGTTTCTTGCAGACATGAATCAGTCCGGCGTGACGCTCGAACGCACGATGGATGCGCTCGACACCTGCTTCCCTGGCGGCCACGGCGTTGTGCGCTTCGACAACCTGCGTGTACCGGCAACCGATGTGCTTGGCGAACCCGGACAGGGCTTCCGCTATGCACAGGTGCGGCTCTCGCCCGCGCGGCTGACTCACTGCATGCGCTGGCTTGGCGAGGCAAGACGCGCACATGACGTCGCGACAGCCTATGCCGCCAGACGCAAGGCGTTTGGGAGAACGCTGGGAGAACACGAAGGCGTTGGATTCATGCTGGCCGACAACGAGATGGATCTGCACGTCACGCGCCTCGCAATCTGGCATTGCGCATGGACTCTCGACCAGGACAACCTGGGCCGTCATGCGTCGAGCGTCGCCAAGGTGATCTCGTCCGAGGCCTGCTGGCGGGTCGTGGACCGCTCCGTGCAAATTCTCGGGGGCCAGGGTGTCACGAGCGACACAATCGTCGCACGCATCTTTGCGGACATGCGCGCGTTCCGTATCTACGATGGCCCCTCGGAAGTTCACCGATGGAGCATCGCCAACAACATCCTGCGCCGCGCCAGGCCGGCGCAGTGACTCTTACCGCGGAGACCAATATGTCCGAACTGGTGCTCGTCACTCGTCACGATGCAGTCGTACAGTTGACCTTGAATCTGCCCCACAAGCGCAACGTGCTGGAGGTCGCGCTGACCGACGCGCTCACGGAACAGCTCGATGCGCTGCAGCGCGACATCAGTTGTCGCGCGGTGGTCATGAGCGGCGGCAAGAGCTTTTGTGCCGGCGGCTCACTCGACTCACTGAAAACCCACGGCCTCGAGATGCGTGCCGAAATGCGCGCCGGCCATCGTCTGCTGCGCCTGATCAGCGCCGGACGGCTGCCGGTCGTGGCGGCAGTGGAAGGCGCCGCATTCGGCGCGGGCCTGTCGCTCGCGGCACTGTGCGATTTTGTCGTCTGCGACAGCGAGACGAAGTTTGGCGCGGTGTATGGCAAGGTCGGCATCATGCCGGACTGGGGCGCGTTGTGGACACTGCCGCAGCGCATGGGCATCGGACGCGTGCGCGAACTGGTGATGTTCAACCAGGTGGTGAGCGGCGTCGAGGCCAGGTCCATCGGCCTCGCCGACGTGCTCGCAGAGGACGGGCAGGTGCTGCCCGCCGCGCTAGCATTGGCGCAACGTCTCGCGACCGCAGCGCCCGGCGCCATCAGTGCAACCAAGGCCGCACTGGCTCGCCAGCCGCTCACGCTTGATGCGATGCTCGACTGGGAAGCGGACACTCAGGCGCTCCTGATCGCATCGGACGACTTCGCGGAGGGACGCGACGCGTTCTTCGGCAAACGCGTGGCCCATTTCAAGGGACGATAGGCGTGCCAAGAGCAATTTTCAAATAAGACGGTAGAAGCGCGAGCGAAATAGCGATTCAGCACTGGTTGAGGAGGAAACTGAAATGAGTCAGACGGAGTCAATGATTCCCCCAGTCATCACTGGGCCAGTTAGCGGAGGTGAGAGAGGTTGGGCGTTCGGCACTCCGATTGAAGATCTCGCCGCGCGCGGCTACGTTATGGAGGAGTATTTTCTTGAAGGAGTCGCGCGGTCCTATCGTGCCGTGGCAGGCACAACGACAGGGCCGACTGGAAACTGGGAGACGGAGCCCGGTCAGACTGCGGCCTACAAGACCCGCCTGTACGTCGTCCGCCCCTCGGACCCGGCGAAATTCAATGGCGTCTTGCAAGTAAACTGGCAAAACGTCACGTTTAATATTGACTTGGGCTTCCCGTGGGGCGATGAAATATTTCGTGGCTACGCCTGGGCTGGCGTGACAACCCAAAAGATCGGCATTGACGGCGTGCCTGGACTCTCGAAGGGATTGGCGGCCTGGGATCCAGACCGTTACGGTACCTTGCATCACCCCGGCGACGCTTACTCCTACGATATTTACGCGCAAGCTGCAAAGGCATTACTTGGCACCCGGCAGCAGGGCGGTGTTGATCCGCTCGCGGGGCTAATGCCTCGAACCGTGGTCGCGGTTGGATCGTCACAGTCTGCGACGCGGCTTGGCTCATACATCAATATCGCCCACCGGTACGATAGAGTTTTCGATGCATTCTATTTGCTCGTTCACTGGGGTCTTTGTCCGCCGATAGAGGAAATTCCCCTTCAGGCCCAGTTTGCCCGTCGACCTGACGGTTTGCGAGTCGCTTCCTCGCGCATCAGCGACCGCTTCGAAACACCGGTCCTCGTGCTTGCGACCGAATGCGAGGCACTCGACAACTATCCGGTGCGGCAAGCTGACTCCGACTACTACCGATTCTGGGAGATCGCAGGTGCCACACATGCGGATCCGGCATATTCGATTGCTTCTGATGCCATCAGGCTGCGGGATACCGGGTGTAAGCCTCCCTCAGTACCAAACGCAAACGTCGTTGACTACAGCTATGTCAACGATGCGGGTCTGCGATGGCTGGTTCGCTGGGCACGGAAAGAGGCTTCGCCACCGCAATTCCCGCCTCTACAGATCGAAACTGAGGATAACGGTGAACTCCGTATCGTCCGCGATGAGAACGGCAACGCCACAGGAGGTCTCCGTTTGCCGGAGGTGGGTGCCGCAACTGGCGTCCACAAGGGCAAAAATAGTGGCGATCCCTTTGCTACGCTTTACGGCGAAAGCCATTGCTTCTCGAATGATGATTTGAGGAGAGTACACGGAACACGTGATCAGTTTCTTTCTGCATGGAATAGAACGGTTGACGATCTCATTGCAACTGAAATGATCCGTCCCGCGGAAGCCGAGCAAGTCAGGCAACGGGGATTGCTTGTCTGGCCGTGAGTAGGACACGATAGGCGGTCATAAAAGCATTCTCGCTTACCCTGTTTCGCCCTTGGCCGTCGCCTGTACGCTGGCGCGAACCTCGTATTTCAGCAGCTTGCCCGCCGCCGACAATGGCAACGCATCGCGGAAATCGACGCTACGCGGACACTTGTAGCCTGCAAGGTGCTCACGACAGTGAGCAATGACCTGGTCGCTATCGACCGCCTTGCCAGGCTTGAGCACCAGTGCGGCGTGTACGCGCTCCCCCCACATCGCATCTGGCACGCCAACCACCGCACAGGCGGCAATCTCGGGCATCATCAGCAGCACGTTCTCCACCTCCGCCGAATACACGTTTTCGCCGCCGGTGATGATCATGTCCTTCAGGCGATCGACGACATAGAGAAAGCCATCGTCATCGAAGCGCCCGAGATCGCCCGTGTGCATCCAGCCGCAGTTGAGCGTCTGCGCGCTCAACTGCGGCTGCCCCCAGTAACCTTGCATGACCATCGGGCCGCGCGCGACGATCTCGCCCACCTGCCCCGGCGGCAACGGCTGGCCGTCGGTACTGATCACGGCCACTTCCGCAATCGGAATGGGGCGCCCGGCCGAGCGCAGACGTTCCCGTGCCGCCGGATCGCCAGTTGGCAAATGGCATGAGGCGGGCAAGGCCGTAATGACCGGAGAAAGTTCCGTCATGCCATAGAACTGCACGAAGCCCACCGTCGGCATGGCGCACAACGCCTGATTGAGCAACGCTTCGTCGATCGGCGCCGCGCCGTAGAGTACCGAGCGCAACGACGACAGATCGAATTCACCGAAGCGCGGATGATCGATCAGGCGCTTGAGCATCGTCGGCACGAGAAAGGTCTCCGTCGCCCGTTCGTCGGCGATGCCCCGCATGATCGCCACTTCATCGAAGGAGGGCAGCAGCGCCACAGTCGCCGCTTGCCCGACAAGTTGCAGCAGATGGCCAACCGCGCCGACATGAAAAAGTGGCGCACAAGTCAGCGCCACCGCGCCCGCCTCACGATCCACCGACTCGCTCGCCGACTGCGTGCCGAGGAACAGATTGGCATGCGACAACATCACGCCCTTCGGTTTGCCTGTCGTGCCGCCCGTGTACATCAGGGCGGCGAGGTCATCGCCTTGCCGCACGGCATCCTCCACAGGCGCGAGGCCGACCAGAACCGCTTCGATATCGACGACGTCCGCGGGCGCTGCGCCGTCACCGAAGTAGAGGACCTCAACGAGGCTGTGCGATTTCTCTCGCAGCGCCGGCACCTGCGTCATGAACGCCTGATCGACGATCAGCCAGCGGGTCTCGCAGTCGTCAAGTGACCAGGCCATCTCGGCTGTGGTCCAGCGGATGTTCACCGGATTCACCACGCCGCCAGCCCACCACACGGCGTACATCGCCTCGACGTAGCGCGCGCTGTTCATCCCGAGCAGCCCGACGCGATCGCCGGGGCGCACACCTCGTGCATGCAGCAGCGCCGCCAGCCGCGCGACACGCGCGGCCAGCTCTCCATAAGCCACACGTCTGCCGCTATCGACAAGAGCGGTGCGGTGCGGGCAGTCGGTCAATGCACGGTGCAGCGGACGGGTCAGTTGCATGGATTTCCTCGAAACCGGCGAGTCAGAAGGCTGACAGCCAGGCCGCCCGGGCAGGCGGCCGGCGCCACGCTAAAGCGCACGCAACCGGTGGCGCAGCGCCTGCTTGTTGATCTTGCCAGTCGCATTGCGTGGCAACGCAGCAATCGCTTCCAGCCGTTCAGGCGTTTTCTGACGCGCCTTGCCGAGCCTCGCGAAATGCGCGGCGACCTCTTCGAGCGCGAGCGGATTGTCGGCCCTCCACACGACAAACGCACAGATCCGCTCGCCCACACGCGAGTCCGGCGAGCCCACGACAGCGACCTCGGCGACTTGCGGCAAGAGTGCTAGCGCCTCTTCCACCTCCCGCGATGAAATCTTTTCACCGCCTCGGTTGACGATGTCCTTTTTACGGTCGGTGATGTGCAGAAAACCGTCGGCGTCGAGGTGCCCGATGTCCCCCGTGAGAAACCAGCCGCCGGGAAGAAAGGCAGCGCGATTCAGCGCGGCGTCGCGATAGCCGATGAAGCACTCCGGTCCGCGCGTGGCAATTTCGCCGTCCTCGCCTAACGGCACGTCGCGGCCTGCATCGTCGACAATGCGAATCTGGTTGCCAGCTGACAGCGAACCTTCGGTATGCAAGCGCGTTTCGAGTGCATCGTCAGTCCAGCCGAGCGTCACTGTCGGGTGCTCCGAGAGACCATAGGCCCGATAGGTGGAGATGCCACGCTCAACACAACGCTGCACCAGCGCACTCGACACCGGTGCGGCGCCGGTCAGGTAATCGTGCAGCGTGGCAAGCGCGAGGCCCGCGGTATCGGCGGCGTCCAGTAGCGCGCTCAGGTGGAAGGGCGTGCCCGAACTCGCCCCGATCTCGAAGCGCTCCACGAGTACCGCCGCGTGCGCGGGGTCCCACGCGTCCATCAGCACCGTGGGCCGTCCGCGCAACGCATGCTCCAGCAGCACGACGAGGCCCGCGATATGACCCGTAGGCCAAGGCGAAAGCTGTGGTGTCAGCGGGTTTGCGCGGCGCTGCGCCGCCGTGCGGCTCTCGGCCTGCAACGTGTTGGCGCTGTGCTGCACGCCCTTAGGGGCCGCCGTCGTGCCCGACGTGTAGATCAGAAGCGCGGGATCGTCGGCGCCGGCGCGACTCGGCGGCAACACGATGTCGGCATCGCTGCCGACGTCGGCGGTCAGCGTGCTCCAGCTCAGCGCGTGGCCGCTAGATGTCTCGCCAACCACGATGGTCCGCCACAGCCCCGGCAACGTGCGTGCGGGATCGAGCGCGTCGAGCAGCGCCTGCGCGCTGCCGTGACGCGTGGTCGCCGGCAGCGCCAGCATGCGGGCGTTCGCGTCGCGCAAGATCTCACTCAGTTCCGCCGCACCGTAGATCGGCACGATGGGCAAAAAAACTGCGCCCAACGCGGCGGCCGCACGCTGCAACAACACGCCTTCGAGCGAGTTAGGTAATTGCACCGCGAGCACATCGCCCGTGCGGAGCCCTTCGGCAGACAACGCGGCGGCCAGCCTCAGTCCCTGTGCGTGCAGGTCTGCCAGCGTCGTGCGAGTTTCACCCGCCGCCGTGCTGATGACAAGCGGAGCGTCCGGAAACGCGCCGGCCGCTTCCGCGAAAGCCTGACCCAGATTCCGGTCGCCGTGCAGGCCCCAGCTGCGCCACTCGAGCCGCTGCTCCTGCGGCGGTGCCCAGCTACGCTCGCCTTCCCGAGTGGAAAGCCGCAGGGTCTCCATCGTGTCTCGCTCCATAATCCGCTTTATCATTAATATAATTCTAGGATACCATTGACGGGCCATCAATACACTGCAGAGCCCCTGAACTGCTCATGAAGTCTTCCGATCCGCCGGTCGCTGCGGCCATACGAGATATCCCCGAACGTTTCAATACCGTTCAGCCTGACCTTGGCAGCGACCCCGCCTGGGACCACCGCGACCTGAGCGTGCTGCTCTCGCTCAAGCGAGGCGACGATGGCGCGCTGTATAGTCCCCACGCAGATGTCAACCTGAATGGCGCCGTCTTCGGTGGCCAACTGGTGGGCCAGGCCATTGCCGCCGCTTCCGCGCAGGACACGTCCCGCGATGCGACCGTGCACTGTGTGCAGGTGAATTTTCTGACCGCCGGGCGCGCTGGCGAGCCGATGCGTTACGAAGTGCGTCAACTGATGAAGGGACGCCAGTTCTGTGTACAGCAGGTCCTGGGTAACCAGGGTGAGCGCATCGTCATCAGCGCGAACATCTCGTTCCATCGCGGCGAGCGAGGCCCGACGTTCCATCAGTCCATGCCGGCGAACATGCCCAACCCTGAAAGCCTCCCGACGCTGCGCGACACCATGCTCGCGCACGCTGACCGGTTGCCTGTACGGGTGCGCAAGCGCGCAGGACTGTCGCGCTCGCTGGACTTGCGGCCGGTCGATCCGGAAGGATTCCTGTTCAGGCGCGATACAGTCCATGCGGCGTTTCGCTACTGGGTCCGTGTCGCACGTCCGCTTCCCGACGAACCCTGGATCCAGCAAGCCGCGCTGGGCTATCTGTCCGATTACTGGTTTCCGTTGACGGGGCTCACGCCGCATCTCGACAACAAAATCGGCGCCGGTCTGTACGTAGCGAGTCTCAACCACACGATGTGGCTGCACCAGCCCACACGTGCCGACGACTGGTTGCTGGTCGACGCAAACAGCCCCGGCTCGCGCGACTCGCGCGCGCTGAGCGTCGCCCGCGTGTATGCGCGAGACGGCCACCTCGTGGCCAGCCTCGCTCAGGAAACTCTGTGCCGCGGATGGGTCGAGCATGACGGCGCCTTCAGTGCGCCCGGCATGCCGGACGACCCTGCCGACTGCGATTCGAATCCCTCTTGATCGATCACGCCCATGTCCGACACCCTGTTGCGCCGACGCGAACTCGTGCCCCCAGCCGATCCTAGGCCTGGCCAGCTACTGGCCCGCAATCCACAGCGCCTGCTGCGCAGTTCCTACCCATACTCCTGGTCGTTTCCGATCCGCTGGAGCGACGTAGAAAACGGCATTATCAGCCGGGTCGGCATGGCGCAGTTCTACGAGGACACGCGCACGCGAGTCGCACGCGAAATCCTCGGTGACGATAACTTCGGTTTCGACAAATGGAGGGGCTTGCTGCGCGCCGTCACATTCGAGCATGTCAGCCCGGCACAGTACGATCTGCCGATCGAGATGGCGGGCACAATCGGCGCGGTGGGGCGCAGTTCCCACACGTTCGCTCTCGCCGCGTTCCAGGGCGAACGTTGCGTATCCCTCTGCCGAGCCGTCGGCGTGACCGTAGACGACAAAATGCACGCCGCGCCCACACCGCCTGAACTGCGTCTGCTCCTGCTGAGCGAGGTCTGGCCGCATGCCGACACGTCACCAATCAGTCACGGCGATGCCGATCTGCCGCACGAGGCGCATGCCTATCCCTTCGTCGAGGAATACACGACACGCTTCTCCGATACCGACGCCGTCGGCCACGTGAACAACGTTGCAGTCACCCGCTATCACGACAACGGCCTGATGGCTTTCCAGGCGGCGTTGACCGGCCGCGTGACGGTGCATGGCGACGCCGGCTACTGGCATGTCGCGCGTCACGAGATTTCGATGCTCGGAGAATCTTTCTATCCGGCGCCCATGCGTGTCTGCATTGGCGTCACGGGTGAGATCGGGCCGGCACACTTCACGCTGTCTCAGGCGCTCTTCCAGGAGGGGCGTTGCACTGGCCGCGCCATCGCTGAGATCAGTGTGCTGGACACGAGCGGAAAGCCACGCGTGCTGACCGCTGCCCTGCGGAACAGACTGGAGCGCAATCGGCTCGTCGGTTAAGTGAGGCCGGAATGGGGCCGTAAAGGATCACAACCAGTTGGTCGGACCTTTACGGCATCGAGGGGTGCCCTGTTTTTCAGGCCGCATCTTTCATGCGGGCAGGACGCGAGGATCCGGATTTCCGCAGTCGCAGACGCCGTGGATCACGTTGCCCTTCAAACCTGTGCGAAGCTTGTAGAACGGCTCCGAGCGCTCCAACCGGCTCGACAGGACGACCTCTCCGTCCGCCTCTTCGACGGTCCATTCGAAACGGTCCAGATGCGCGCCACGGCCGGCAGGACATTCGATCGCGAAAGCAGGTCCCACCTCCAGGCAACGATACACCTTCAGACCCGGTAGCACCTTGAGCGTCTCGTAGGCGCCGGGCCTCGCCCAGACCACCATGCCCTCGAACACTTTGGCAGGATCCTGATCCATGCGGGCGAGCCCTTCCAGCGTGCCCGGTGTAATGCCCATCGCGCCGATCAGCTTGAAACGGCGTGCGATGTTCGCCACGCGGCCGGCATCGAAAACCGAGGAGTCGGCCGATACCACGATCATGCCGTACGACATGATCGCGCGCTCGACGCCGAGCAGCTGTGCGCCCTCGTCCCACATCGCGGTGAACATCACATTTCCGCCAGTCCGGAAGTGGAATGCGTCGAGCACGCGCACTGCCGCAAGGCGGGCGCGTTCCAGTTCGAGCGCGGAATACGCCAGCGTTTTGCGCGAGCCATCCGCGGCGATATAGCGGCCGACCGCGATTGGCGAAACATCAAACTTGAGATCTGGATTGTTCATGCCTTGGTCACTCGCGGAATCTTGTTGGGAGGCCCGTTCTTCAGCAATTCGGCGTTCTCGACCAGCTCCACTTCTGCTGGCACGTCAAGCGCAGCGCTGACCGCCGCGCAGATTGCCTGCGCCAATTCTTCCTTGCTCCCCTGGAGCAAATCGGCGGCGTAGCCCACGCGCAACTTCAGCACCTCGGCTTCGCGCTGCGGACGCACCAGCTGGAACAACGCCGACTGCGTAGCGGCGAACCGGTGCATCAGCGGGAAAATGTCGAGCGGCAAGACCGAGCGGCCCTGAATCAGCATCTCGTCACCCTTGCGGCCCAGCGGCCGGATGCGGCCATGCGTGCGGCCGCATGTACACGGTTTGCTTGTATATTCGACCAGATCGTCGGTACGGAAACGGACCAGCGGTCCGACGTCGTCGGCGAGCGCCGTCACCACCATTTCGCCCCGCGCTCCGTCCGGCACCGGCTGATTTCCTGATGGATCCAGGTGCTCGACAAGCGCCAGATCCTCCCATGTATGCATCCCGTCATGGGCACGGCATTCCATGCAGGTCGAAATGTCGCCCAGCGACGTAAGCTGGAAAATCTCGAGACCCCAGCTTTCCACCAGATCGCGCAAGCTCTGACTCAGTGGTTCGCCACCGAACACCGCGCCGCGACAGGACGAGAAGGCTTCGCGCAAGTCGTCGCCGGTTTTCTGCTGATACTGCTGCAAGCCCATGATCAGCGGCGTGGACAGCATGAACAGCGAGGTTGGCCGGAACTTGCGTGTGATGGCGACCAGGTTCGCCACCTCGAACGGCAAATGCGGCACGCACACGGGGCGAATACCCGATGCTGTGAACTTGTCGAAGTTCAGCCCCTCGCGAAACGTGAACAGCGTATATGCCAGGTAGTCGTATGGCCTCGCACCGATGTGCCACATCTCGCGCTGAAAACCGTCGAGCGTAGTGTGATGTTCCGAGCGCGGCAAAGGCGTCGGATCACCGGTGGTGCCCGACGTGAAACCCACGCCACGCAGATGCGGCGCGTCGGCACAACGCAGACCGCCGAATGGGTCGTTGTGCGTATCGCGGAAGCGCCGGATGCGATCCTTGTCGATGAACGGCACCTTCGCCTTGAAATCGGCTAAAGAGCGGATGTCCGACGGCTTGACCCCTGCCTCGTCCCATACTTCGCGGATCAAGGGCGAACGCTGATAGACGTATGGCACGAGCTGAAGAACGCGTACCTCTTGCAGCCTCTCGAGCTGATCGCGCGGCATCGTCTCGATGTGCGGATCGAAATACCGATCACTCTCGGCAGAGGACGTAGTCATTCTGTCTCCTTCATGTGAACCGCTCCGGTCTTACCATTTCGGGCAAGCGGTAATTAGCATAATGATTTACATTTTGAAGATGAATCGCAGCGCGCGCCTCCGTAGTTTCCCGAAGCCCGCGTGCATAATTCATGCAAAACTGTCGAGTTGCTGCTGCGCGCGAGCGCGGACGGCATGGCGGCGGCGTTCCAGATCGTCTGGGTCGATATCCGGCATGGCCGCGACCGAGCGGCGATGTTCCAGTTCCAGCGCCTCGCCGTAGGGCAGCGCGTAGCCGTCATCGATCAGGCGCTTATAGTCGATGAGCATCTGCGGCACAGTGGAGAGCATTGCAGCCGCCATCTGGCACGCTTCGGGCATCAGGCGATGAGGCTCGACCACGCGATGAGCGAGGCCCCAGGCTTCGGCTTGCGCGGCGGGCAAAAAATCTCCGGTAAGCGACAGCGCTTTCGCACGATAGACGCCGATCGTCCGTGAGAGCCGCTGCGATAGCGTCCAGCCCGGTAGCACGCCAACGCGCGCGTGCGTGTCAGCAAAACGGGCAAGCCGGCTGCAGATCAGCACGTCGCAAGCCAGCGCCAGTTCGAAGCCGCCCGTGATCGCCACACCGTTGATCGCACCAATCACGGGTCCGGGGAAATCCAGCAAGGCGGCAACCGGATTGCACCCGATGTCGTCGAGCGAAAGCGCGTTCCCACTCGCGGCAGCACCAAGTTCCTTGAGGTCCAGCCCGGCGCAGAACGCGTCACCGGCGCCAGTGAGAATCAACACGCGCACTTGCGGGTCACGCGCGAGCACGCGCACCGTATCGGTCAGTTCGCGCCGCAATGCCTGGGAAAGCGCATTCTTTGCCTGCGGACGGTTCAAGGTGAGTAACACGCAACCGGGCAACACTCGCTCGACACGCAAACTGGAGTCGGCCATCAAGCTTTCTCTTCAGATTGATGAAAACATACGGCCCGGCTGCGTGAAACGCGCCACCGGGATTGTGCCGGCTACGCTCAGTTGCCGTAAAAGCGCTGCCCTCGTACCGCCATCGCGCGCATGCGCTCGGTCGGCCGATAGCCTGGGCCCAATGCTGCATAGGCCTCGGCCCGCCCGACAACGTGAGCGAGACCCAGCCAGTCCGCATACTTCAATGCCCCTCCCAGATAGGCGGGAAACCCGATGCCGAGCAGCAGCGCCATATCCAGTTCGACCGGGCTGGCCACGACACCGTCTTCCAGCGCGTGAGCCGCTTCGATGATCAGCGGCAGCATCATGCGTTCGACGATCTCGTTGTCGCTGAAATCTCGCGTGCCGTTCGGCTGGATCTGCGCCAGCAGCGCGCGGGTATCGTGTGCCACGCTACGCTGCGGCTTGCCGTTCGGGTCGGTTTCATAACGGTAGAAACCCACGCCGTTCTTTTGTCCGAAGCGCTTGTTGACGGACATCAGGCGCAACGCGTCGTGCTCGAGGTGAGGCATGCGCTCGGCGTAGCCCGCCGAAATGATGTCGCTGACGTGGCTGCCCGTGTCCATGCCGACCACGTCTTCCAGATAGGCCGGGCCCATCGGCCAGCCGAATGCTTCCATCACCTGATCGACGCGCTCGAAATCGGCGCCGTCGCTGATCAGTTGCAGGAAACCGCGTATATAGGCGGTCAGAATGCGATTGACGAGGAAGCCCGGACAATCCTTGACGACGATGGGTGTCTTGCCCATCGCCACAGCGTAACCGACTGCCGTCGATATGGCTGCGTCGCTCGTCCGGCTGCCTTTGATGACCTCCACTAGCGGCATCACGGGAACCGGGTTGAAGAAGTGCATGCCGACGAAGCTTTCGGGCCGTTGCAGCGGTTCGGCGATATCGTCGATGCGCAAGCTCGACGTGTTCGAGGCGATCACGGTATCCGAACGCACCACGCCCTCAAGTTCGCTCAGCACCTTGTGCTTGACGCCAAGGTTCTCGACCACCGCCTCGACCACCACGTCGACCTTATCGAAGTCGGTATAGGCAAGACTGGGGACGATCGCGCAAAGCACGTCGTTCGCCCGGGATTGCGTCAACCGTCCGGCCTTGATCTGCTTGGCGAGCTGCTTTTCGGCTTCACCGATACCGAGGTCGAGCTGCGCCTGTGCAATGTCCTTCAGACGCACCGGCACGCCCCGCAATGCGCTGGTGTAGGCAATGCCACCGCCCATGATGCCGGCGCCGAGAACCGCCCCCTGGCCTACAGCACGAGCCTGCTTCGCGTGCTGCTTGAACAGTTTCTTCAGAACCTGATCGCTCAGGAACGTCTGAACCAGGGCATCGGCTGCCTGGGTTTTGGCGATCCGTGCAAAAGCGAGTCCCTCTTCGTCCAGCGCACCGGCTCGATCCATGCTGGCCGCGCGCTCCATCATTTCGACCGCGGACAGCGCGGCCGGCTGATGCTTGCCACTCGATTTCGCTACCTTCGCCTTCGCTTCGTCGAACAGCTTCACCAGATCTTGCGCCGGCTGTGCGAGCGGCAAGCGTTTGGCGTTCTGACGCGCCCGCCAATCCAGTTTGCCCTCTGCCGCGCGCCTCAGATAATCGAGCGCGACATCGCGCAATGCTTCCGGCTGCGCCACCGTGTCGACCACGCCGGCTGCCAGCGCGTCGTCCGCCTTCGAAGGCTTGCCTGAGGCAATCCAGTCGATCGCAACAGCCGGGCTCGCCAGACGCGGCAGGCGCACCGTGCCGCCAAATCCCGGGAACAGGCCGAGCTTGACCTCGGGCAGCCCAACCTGCGCCTCGCTCGACATGATCCGGTAGCACGCACTCATCGCCATTTCCAGGCCACCGCCGAGCGCGAAGCCATTCAGCGCGACGACCGTCGGCACCGGCAGGTCCTCGAACGCGTTGAACACTTCATTCGAGCGCGCGTTGTGCGCTGCGAGATCCGGGACCGGCAGTTTGAACATCTCGCCGAACTCCGTGATGTCCGCACCGACAATGAATACATTTTTAGCGCTGGTTACCAGAACGCCTTGCAAACCCGCTACGCCTGCAATTTCCGCCGTGGCACGACGCAACTCGTCGACCGTGCGCGCGTCGAGCTTGTTGATCGAATCGCCTTCGCGATCGAAACATAGTTCGACGTACCCGTCCCCGAGCGCCTGCACCCGGATACTCTGACCTTTGAACAAGACTTCTCTCCTCTTTCCTTGATTCACCGGCAGCAACGTGGCCGCTCAGCCGTCAAAGACGTTCGACGATGGTGACGTTAGCCATGCCGCCGCCTTCGCACATCGTCTGCAGGCCATAGCGCTTGCCGCGTTGTTCGAGCGCGTTGATCAGCGTCGTCATCAGCTTGGTGCCGGAGGCGCCCAACGGGTGACCCAGCGCGATCGCGCCGCCGTTGACGTTCAGCCGCTCCGGGTCGGCGTCCAGTGCCTTGAGCCACGCGAGCGGGACCGGGGCGAAGGCTTCGTTGACCTCATAGAGATCGATATCGGAAATCGTCATGCCCGCCTTCTTCAGCGCGTGAGCGGTGGCCTGGATCGGCGTTTCGAGCATGATCACCGGATCGCTGCCCAACACGGTCATGTGGTGAATGCGCGCGAGTGGTTTGACGCCCAGCGCCTTCAGGCCGCGCTCGTTGACGATCATCACGCCGGTGGCGCCATCGCACACCTGGCTGGCTGTCGCGGCGCTCACACGCCCGCCTTCCTGCAGGAGCTTGACGCCGGCAATGCCTGCGAGCGTCGCGTCGAAACGGATACCTTCGTCGACCGTGTGCATGTCGCCTGGCACCGTACCATCCGCGAGACGCACCTGAAGCGGCAGAATTTCATTTTTGAAACGGCCCGCTTCGGTGGCCTGGATGGCGAGCTGGTGGCTATGCAGCGCGTAGGCATCAAGTTGATCCTTCGATAGCGCGTATTTTTCAGCCATCATCTCCGCGCCCATGAACTGGCTGAAGACCACGCCGTTGTAGCGTGCCGAGACCGTGTCACTGATGTAGGTGCCCATGCCGTTCTTCTGGGGCAGCGCCGACGGCGTGAACATCGGCACGCGCGTCATCGATTCGATGCCAGCGGCGATCACGATATCCATGGCGCCCGACATTACGGCCTGCGCCGCGAAATGCATGGCCTGTTGCGACGAGCCGCACTGGCGGTCCACCGAAGTGCCCGGCACGGATTCCGGCAACTTCGACGCGAGGACCGCATTGCGTGCGACGTTGGTCGACTGTTCGCCCACCTGGCTCACGCAGCCCATGATCACGTCGTCGACCGCGGCCGGATCGGCGCCCGAGCGTTCGAGCAATTCGTTAATGACCTGAGCGGCCATGTCCACCGGATGCCAGCCCGCGAGACGGCCATTGCGACGGCCGCCCGCGGTACGCACCGCGGCGACGATATAGGCTTCAGCCATGTTGATCTCCTGAGAATATGCAGAAAAATGGGTTCGGATGCGTCGCCGGATCAGCGCGGCGCCATGCGGATAGCGCCGTCGAGACGAATGCACTCGCCATTGAGGTAAGCATTAGTCGCGATGCTTTCCACGAGCGCGGCAAATTCTTCCGGTTTGCCAAGACGTTTCGGGAACGGGACCGAATCGGCCAACGACTGCAACACGTGATCGGGCACGCCCATCATCAGCGGCGTTTCGAAAATGCCTGGCAGAATCGTGTTGACGCGGATACCGTCGTTCATCAGGTCGCGCGCGATCGGCAATGTCATGCCGACGATCCCGGCTTTCGAAGCGCTATAGGCCGCCTGCCCCACCTGACCGTCCTGCGCCGCCACCGAAGCGGTATTGACCACGAGGCCTCGTTCGCCATCCACGAGCGGAGCGAGGTTCAACATGCCGGCGGCGGACTTCGCAATACAACGGAATGTCCCGATCAGATTGATCTGAATCGTGCGCTCGAACTTGTCCAGCGGATAGTGCTTCGTCTCGCCGGTCGACTTGTCGCGACTAGCCGTCTTGATCGCGTCGCCCGTACCGGCACAGTTGATCATCAAACGCTCCTGGCCAATGGCGGCTCGCGCCTTCGCGAACGCGGCGTCCACCTGTGCCTCGTCGGTTACGTCGACCTTGCAGAACACGCCGCCCACCTCTTTCGCCACGGCTTCGCCCTGTTCGGCATTGAAGTCCAGAATCGCTACGCGCACGCCGTGCGACGCCAGACGGCGCGCGGTGCTCGCGCCCAGACCGGACGCGCCGCCAGTGATCACAGCCGAAATCGTTGAGTCAAGAATCATGGTGAATCGCACTCCTCGTTGATGGTCAAGCGGCGTATGCAGACTCCGCAATGCCATCACTCTAGGCACGAATCGCACGCAAGGACATCGTCCGAAACGACGAGAGCGGCCGCACACTGCGGCCTGCAAGGTGCGTTGCCTTCAAGGAGATCCATCTCTAGAATAGAGATATCTGTTTAAACAAAATTGCCGTGAATAACTTGCGGCTTCGATGATAACCGGACAATACCGGTATCTTTATTTGACGCGCCCTGCCTATTTGACAGGCAACAGGAGACATCACATGAGTCAAACCGGCTCCAGCATTGATGGCAAGTTCTTTCGCAGCGCGCTCGGCTCCTTCGCCACGGGCGTGACAATCGTCACCACGCACGACAGCGAAGGCGGGGACGTCGGTCTGACCGCCAATAGCTTTAACTCGGTTTCACTGGACCCGCCCATGGTGTTGTGGAGCCTGGCTAAAACCTCGGGCAGCATGCCGGCGTTCATGGCGAATGACCACTTCGCGGTGCACGTGCTCGCCGCGCATCAGCAACCGCTGTCGGACCAGTTCGCGCGGCGGGGCGCCGACAGGTTCTGCGGCCTCGAAATAGCGCGCGGCGTGGGCAACGTGCCGCTACTCGATGGCTGCTCGGCGCGCTTTCAGTGCCGCACGGCGTTTCGCTACGAAGGTGGCGATCACGTGATTTTCGTGGGCGAAGTGCAGGCCTTCGATCATTTCGACCACCCCCCGCTGGTATTCCACGGCGGCAAATACGCGAAGATGATGCCTCGCGCGGCGGTCGATGCGAACTCAGGCGAGGAAGTCGAGAGCAGCTTCAGGAAGGACTTTCTTGGGTATTTGCTCGGCCTCGCGTCGATCCAGTTGCACAACCCGGTGAAAGCATGCTGTGCGAAACGTGGCATCTCACAGCCGGTGTACTACGTGCTGACGCTGTTGATGGCTCGCCCCGATCTGACCGCTGGGCAAGTGAACGACCTGCTCGCGCTCACTGGCGAGGGACTCACGCCGGTCTTGGCGCAGCAACTGGTCGATTCGGGATGGGTCGAGCCAAGTGACGGCTCTCGCGAGGCGCGTCTGAAGCTGACGCCGCAAGGCCGCCAGCTCGCCATCGAGATCTTCGCCGTCGCCAAGGCGGCCGAAGGCGCCGCGACCCGTTTGCTGGATTTCGAGGAATTGACCCTGCTGAAACAACTGCTCAAGCAGGTGATTCGCGGCACGCTCGCCTGCGGGACAGAAAGCGCAAGGTCACCGCAATAACCCAGGCACAGGTCGAAAAGGCCTGTGGTCCTGCCCGGCGAGCGGGAAAACCGCGTATCTTGGGCGTGCAGTAGCCAATGCTTGCACGGTCGGCGAATCACCGGCCGTGCAAGCAACGTCAAGATGTGGTCTGATTGAACGGCAAGTCGCGGTCAGGCCGGAAATCGGTGGGCAACTGCAGCACGCGTTCGGCGATGATGTTGCGCAGGATCTCGTCCGTGCCACCGGCAATGCGCAGGCCCGAGGCCCACATCTGCCAGTAGTTGAACCGCTGCACCGGAGATGCTTCGTCGTTGTCGATAGCGAGGTTGCCGACCAGCTCCTGCGCCCAGCCGGACATGTCCTGCAGGTTCTTCGCCACCACCAGTTTGCTGATCGACGCTTCGGGGCCCGGCACGCCGCCGCGCGACAACGCGGTCATGAGACGCATGCGCGTAAGTGCGATGCCCTGATCTGCCACGTAAAAACGCGCCAGCGCTTCGGCGTGCGGCAAGGGATCTTCACCTAGACCCGCCATCAGTGCAAGCAGATCGGCGGCGCCAGGTGAGCCCGCCGGCTTGCCGCCCACCGCCAGGCGCTCGAACATCAAGGTCGTAAGCGATACCTTCCAGCCGTCACCGGGGGCACCAAGACGCTGACTATCCGGAATACGCAAGTCAGTGAAAAATACTTCGTTAAACTCAGCATCTCCGTACATCGTGCGAATCGGCCGCACCTCAACACCCGGCGCACGCATGTCGATGAAGAACATCGTCAGGCCCTTGTGCTTCGGTACGCTGGGATCGGTACGCGCGAGCAGCAGACCGAAGTCAGCTTCATGAGCGTACGACGTCCAGACCTTCTGGCCGTTGATCACCCAGTCATCGCCGTCTCGCACCGCGCGGGTCCGGGCCGCCGCCAGGTCCGAACCCGCCGAAGGCTCGGAAAACAACTGGCACCATATCTCCTCGCCGCGCATCCCCGGAGGAACATAGCGCTTCGCCACCTCTGGCGAACCATGCGTGAAAACCGTGGGCAGACACATGCCCACACCGACTGCAAACGGCATGGTCGGCAAGCTGTAATGCTCTTCTTCCTGATGAAAGATCACATGCTGGATCGGGCTTCCGCCCTGACCGCCAGCGGCCTTCGGCCAGACGATGCCGACATAGCCAGCGTCCGCCTTTGCCGCCTGCCAGCGGCGCGCCCGGCGCATAAACTCTTCATCACTCAGTTTTTCGCCTGCCGGCAGCGCGCAAGCAGGGGCATTTTCCGCCAACCACTCGCGCACCCGCGCGCGGTAGGCGGCTTCTTCGGGGGAATCCTGGAAGTCCATCGTGGTAGGTCTCGTTCGGGATCAGGATGTGGTGGCTTCAGCGAGCGAGGCCGTCAACGCCGCAGTGAGTGCTCGTGACCAGTACTGCCGCCCACCGAGACCAACCGCCTGTGCACGGCAGCTTCGGTAGTACATTTGGACATCGCATTCCCAGGTAAAGCCGATGCCGCCGTGCAACTCAACCGATTCTTCGGTCACGTAAGCGAGCGCATCAAGCGCCGCGAGCCGTGCGCCCGCCGCGGCCTGCGACAGCTCGGGTGCACCGTGGCTAAGCGCCCAGGCGCCGTAGTAGGCATGGCTGCGCGCCAGCTGAATCTTCACGTACATGTCGGCCAGTTTGTGCTTCACCGCCTGGTATCCGGCGACCTCACGACCGAATGCCTTGCGGGTTTTCACGTACTCGAGTGTCAGCGCCATCGCGCCTTCCGCGCTACCGAGCTGTTCGAACGCGGTGAACACTGCAACAGCCTCTGTGAGTCGGCGCAGGATAACCGCGCCCGCGCCCGCGGCACCGACACGCCGCGCCGCTGCGCCCTCGAAGCGAAGCCGGCCATGCCGGTTGACGAGATCGAGGCTCTTCAGCGTCTCGCGCTGCACGCCGTCGCCGCGCAGATCAACGAGCCACAGGCTGAAACCATCGCCGTCATCGTCGGCGTGCGCCGAGACGACCGCGATGTCCGCGCCCGCTGCGTGCGCGACCGGCTCCTTGGTACCGCTAAGCCGGCCGCCGACAACACGCGCGGCTGGCTTGTCGGTCCACAGGCGGCCGCCCGTCTCGACGAGAGCGAGCGTCCCCACCACCTCACCGGCAGCCAGTTGTGGCAACCACTCGTTCGCCACCTCATCGGCACTGCCGCTGGATTGCGCCAATCTCAGCACTTCACTTGCATGCAACACGGAGGCCGCGAAAGGCAACGGCGCCAGCACCCGGCCGCACTCTTCAGCCAGCACGCACAACTCCAGCACGCCTAGCCCGAGGCCACCCTGCTCTTCGGCGATCGCAGCGGCGGTCCAGCCCATTTCTACGGATTGGCGCCACAACGGCCTGTCGAACGGCGCGTCGCTTTCGAGCTGGACGCGCGCCGCCCGTGGGCCACTACCCAGCAGACGCTGTGCCTGACGTCGCAATTCCTGCTGCTCGTCGGAAAAATCGAAGTTCATACGGGCACCGGATAGAAGAGTTGGCCGGCCGCGGCACGCTGCCGAAGCCAGTCGCTGGGACGGAACCGTTCACCGAACACGTCGGCCAGCTTGTCGCACGCAGCGACAAAAACGGACGGCCCGACCGTGTCGATCTGCGAAAACACGCCCCCCGTGTATAGCGGAAAACCGATGCCCAGCACCGAGCCGACATCACCCTCGGCCGCGGAATTGATCACGCCGCGCTCCATCGCACGCGCCGCTTCGAGTGAAGCGATGTAGAGCAGCCGCTGCTTGAGAGTGTCGACCGTCGGCTGCACAGCAGGCGCCGGAAAGACCGTGGCGAGTTCCGCCGACGGCGTGCGTTTGTCGTCGGGATAGTCGTAGAAGCCCTTACCCGAACGACGCCCGCGACGCTCCAGCTTTTCGCAGAACAGCGCCTGGACCTGATAGCCAGCCGGCTCGTGCCAACTCCCCCCCGCTGCCTCGACTGCTTCACGCTCGGCACGCAGCGCCTTGAAGCCGTTGTCCATGCCAAGCTCGTCCATCATCGCGAGCGGACCGGTCGGGAAGCCGGCCATTTTCGCCACGTTGTCGATCAGTGCCGGCGTCAGCCCTTCGCCGACCATCTGGAACGCTTCCTGGATATAGGCGGAAATCACCCGAGTCGTGAAGAAGCCGCGCGAATCGTTGACGACGATCGGCGTCTTGCGCAGCGCCTTGACGAGATCCATTGCCTCCGCAAGCGTCGCTTCGCTGGTCGCCTTGCCAACGATCACTTCGACGAGCGGCATGCGATCCACGGGCGAGAAAAAGTGCATGCCGATGAAACGCTCAGGCTGCTCCAGCCCTGTGGCCAGCTCCGTGATTGGCAGCGTCGAGGTGTTGCTCGCCAGAATCGCGCCCGGCTTCATCGCGCGGCTCGCACGCAGGAACACGTCGCGCTTGACCAGCGGATCTTCGAACACAGCCTCGACCACGAGCGAACAATCGGCGAGCGCGGCGTAGTCATCGGTCGGATGAATTCGGGCCAGCAACGCGTCCGCCTTGTCCTGCTTCATGCGGCCTTTGGCGATGCGTTTGGCGAAATCCGCGGCCAATTTCGCCTTGGCGTTTTCCGCTTGCGCAAGTGTCGAGTCGAGCAATGCTACGTCAATGCCGACCGCTGCAGCGGACTGCGCAACCCCGGCGCCCATCAGACCCGCGCCGATCACGCCGATGCGACGATGGCTCACAGGCGCTGCGCCTTGCGGCCGGCGCGCACCCTTGTCGAGTTCGCCCTTACTGACGAACATCGTACGGGCGATGTTGCGAGCTACCGGATTTAGCACGAGCTTCGCGAAGTTGCAGGCTTCGATATGTAGGCCCGCATCGATCGGCACGGCCGTGCCGCGCGCGACGGCGCTCAGAAGTGCGATCGGAGCCGGCAGATTGTGTTGCGTGTCGCGTGAGATCTGCGTCGCGCTGAGGTTGTACAACTGACCCAGTTCGAGGGTCTGAAAGCCGCCGCCGCCGGGAATCTTGAAACCCTTCTGGTCCCATGGCTGCTGCGCGTTCGGCTCGCCGATGAGCCACGCGCGCGCGGCAGCCACGATCTGATCAGGTGCGGCCACGGCATGTACGACGCCCTGCTTCAGGGCGTCGGCTGCCGACAGGCGAGTGCCCTTAAGCATCAGCGGCAGCGCCTTTGCGATACCGATAAGACGCGGCAGCCGTTGCGTGCCGCCTGCGCCCGGCATCAGGCCGAGCGTCGCCTCGGGTAGCGCCAGTTGCACGGACGGCACATCGGCCGCCACCCGGTAGTGGCAGGCCAGCGCGAGTTCAAGTCCGCCGCCCATCGCCGGACCGTTGATTGCCGCCGCGAAAGGCTTGCCGCATGTCTCGATGCGGCGCAGGGTGGGCTGAAACTTCGTGGCAATGGCAAACGCGTCTTCGCGCGTCATCGGGCACGAGAACGCTTCGACCATGTATTTGAGATCGCCGCCGGCCATAAAGTCGCTCTTGGCCGAAGTCAGGATCACGCCCTTAATGGTCGAATCGGCGCGAACATGGCCGACAAGCGCATCCAGGTCGTCGCGCAATGCGTCGCTAATGACATTGGCCGTGGTGCCCGGTACGTCGATCGTAACCAGTGCTATGCCGTCGTCGCCAAGATCGAAGCGTAAAGTGTCGAATCGCAGGGGAGAATTCATGGCTAGATTCCGAGTGTCCGGGTTCACAGTCGTTCGATGATGGTTGCGGTGCCCATTCCGAGCCCCACACAAGCCGTAATCAGCGCCGTACCCTGGCCGGTGCGCTCCAGTTCGTCGAGCGCGGTGCCGAGCAGCATCGCGCCCGTAGCGCCGAGCGGATGGCCCATGGCGATCGCGCCGCCGTTCACGTTGATGCGCTCATGCGGCACGTTCATCACCCGCATGTATTCGAGCACAACCGAAGCGAACGCTTCATTCAGTTCCCACAGATCGATGTCTTTCGCCGACATGCCACCGCGTTCGAGCGCCTTCAGCGATGCCGGTGCGGGGCCTGTGAGCTGGATAGTCGGCTCCGAACCAACCGAGGCATAGCTGCGCAAACGCGCGCGTGGCTTCAGGCCCAGCGCCTCTCCGACCTCGCGGCTGCCGATCAGGACGCCCGAAGCGCCGTCGACAATGCCGCTCGAATTACCCGCCGTGTGCATGTAGTTGATGTCGAAGGTATCTGGGTAGCGCTGCAACGCGACTGCGGTGTAACCACCCAGTTGGCCCATCTGCGCGAACGACGGCTCGAGCTTGCTGAGATCCTCAAGCTTGATGCCGACGCGGATGTGCTCGTCGCGCGAGAGCAGCGGCAGACCCAATTCATCCGTTACTGTAATGACTGAGCGGGAAAACCGCCCCTCGTCCCATGCCCGCGCGGCGCGTCGCTGGCTCTCGAGTGCGTAGTTGTCGACATCGCTACGGGTGAACCCTGAGCGAGTCGCGACCAGATCGGCCGCGAGACCCACCGGGTTAAAGTAAAGGCTGTATACCAAGGCCGGATCGAGCGCGTATGCGCCGCCCTGCGAGCCGATCGGAATACGCGACATCGATTCGACGCCACCGGCGATGGCCAACTGCAACTGCCCTGCCATCACTTGCGCGGCAGCCAGATTGCAGGCATCGAGGCTCGACGAGCAATATCGATCGATCTGGATGCCCGGCACGCTCTCGCCCAGTGCCAGCAGCGCAGCTGGCCGCGCGATGTCCGCGCCCTGCTCACCCACCGGATTGACGCAACCGAGGATCACTTCCTCGACGCGCTCGGGGTCCAGTTGGCTGCGCTCCCGCAGCGCCCGCAGCACCTGCGCGGCCAGTTCAACAGGCGGCACACCGTGCAACCCGCCGTTGCTGCGCCCCCGCCCACGGGGCGTGCGCACGTGGTCAAAGATAAAAGCTTCGGTCATCTCGATCGTCTCCTGCGCGGCTGCGCGTTCGCTTTTTGCACGGATACGGCCCGAATCCAACCGCTGGCATTGCGGTCGAAAGCAGGGGCGTGCCCGCTACCTTGCACGTAATCCTATCAATCTTTAATATGTTTTGGAATATTCAGGCACCTCTTTTTCGGCGACAATCCAGTCCACCAGAGACCACATCGGAGACATCATGGATTACAGCACCATCCTGTACGAAACCACGCCCGACCATGTCGCGACGATCACGCTGAACCGCCCCGAGGCATTGAACACCTTCACGCCGCAGATGCGCCGCGAGTTCGATCACGTGTGGGCGCGCATCCGCGAGGACGATGCGGTTCACGCAGTAGTATTGCGCGCCGCACCCGGCAAGGCCTTCTCAACAGGGGCAGATGTGCGGGGAGGCCACACGGTTGAGGAGATACTGTTATCCGAGAAATTGTGGAACCAGACCGATCCCGGCGAAAGTCTCGGACCCAAGATGAACAAGCTATGGAAACCCGTCGTCACGGCGGTCCATGGCTGGTGTTGCGCCGGTGCGTTTTACTGGCTCAACGAAAGCGACCTCATCATCTGCTCCGAGGATGCGCAGTTCTTCGATCCACACGTGTCGTACGGCATGGTGTGCGCGGTTGAACCGATTGGCCTGCGCTATCGTCTGCCGCTCGGCGATGTACTACGCATGACGCTGCTGGGCAATGACGAGCGCCTCAGCGCGCAAACTGCCCTGCGCATCGGCCTCGTCAGCGAAGTGGTGACACTGGAAACACTCTGGGCACGCGCGCATCATCTCGCCGCGCGCATCGCGGCCAAGCCCCCCACCGCGGTGCAAGGCAGTGTCCGCGCAATCTGGGAGTCGATGGACTTGCCACGCACCGCAGCAATCGTCCAGTCGCTCAAATATCCGATGATGGGCAATCCCATCGCGGCGACAGAAGTCGACGCTGAAGAGGCCCGGCGCAGCGCCAAGGTGTACGAGACGCGCTGAGGCTGTCATCCGCCCGCGGTGAAGTCGAATGTCGACACGCAACGGTCATGATTTCGGCGTTGCCAATCAGCTTAATCATATATATCATTATCCCCACCGTGATCGTCGCGCGATCCAAGCGGCACGTCGCAACAGTCACACGATCGAATCAGCAGCATGACGCGGGAACGTACCAGCGTCATGCAGACATACGTGAGGATGCATATGCAGCAGACGCGAGAGGTGGTCGTTGTCGCCGGTGCGCGCACCGCGATTGGCGATTTCGGCGGAGGGCTGTCGACGGTACCGCCGACGGATCTGGGCGCCATTGTCGTGCGTGAGACGCTGCGGCGCGCGGGGGTTGAAGGCCACGAAGTGAACCAGGTCGTTTTCGGTCACGTGATCCACACCGAGCCGAAGGACATGTATCTCGCACGCGTTGCTGCGCTCAACGGTGGCGTCGCAGAGCAGGCGAACGCCCTTACCTTGAACCGCCTCTGCGGTTCCGGCCTGCAGGCCATCGTATCGGCCGCGCAATCGATCATGCTAGGCGACGCCGATGTCGCCATCGCGGGCGGTGCGGAAAACATGAGCCGCTCCGCCTACGCTGCGACGTCCGCGCGCTGGGGCAGCCGCATGGGCGACATTCGGCTCGTCGACATGATGGTGGGCGCGCTCACCGACCCGCTTCACCTGTGTCACATGGGTGTGACAGCGGAAAACGTTGCGTCGCGCTACGACATCAGCCGCGGAGCGCAGGATGCCCTCGCCGCTGAATCGCACCGTCGCGCAGCCCGTGCCATCGAGCAAGGAAGGTTCGAGTCCCAAATCGTTCCAGTGCCCGTACGGACGAAGCGTGGTGAAACGTTCGTCTCCGTGGACGAGCATGTCCGCGGCGGTACGACCGCTGATCAGCTCGCCACGCTCAAACCGGCCTTCCAGAAAAACGGCACCGTCACCGCAGGTAATGCATCCAGTCTGAACGATGGTGCCGCGGCAGTCATGTTGATGGAGCGCAGCACCGCCGGGCGGCGAGGCCTCGCACCGCTCGGAAAGCTGGTCGCCTACGCGCACTCGGGCGTTGATCCGTTGTACATGGGCATCGGCCCGGTGCCGGCTACGCGCGCCGCACTGCAACGGGCTGGCCTTACGTTGCCCGACATCGACGTAATCGAATCCAACGAAGCATTCGCCGCGCAGGCGTGCGCAGTCGCCAAGGAGCTTGGGTTTGATGCATCTCGCGTCAATCCGAACGGCTCTGGTATCTCGCTAGGTCACCCCATCGGCGCCACGGGCGCCATCATCACCCTCAAAGCGCTCCATGAACTGCAACGCACCGGCGGTCGCTATGCGCTCGTGACGATGTGCATCGGCGGCGGCCAGGGCATCGCCGCCATTTTCGAACGGGTCTGACGCGCTGGCGCGTGCTGAACCCGGTAACGACGCAGACGCCGATGACAAGCGCTGACACATCCGCATCAACCGGCGGCACTCCGCCGTCACTCACGCTTGCGGTGAACACCAGCCGAGGGCTATTCCTGAGCGGGTTGCAGTTTCCCTATCCAACGGACATCGCGGTAATCAGTGGCAAGCTCACGTTGGCCCTCCCAAGGGCACTCCCGCGAGAACTGGCTGCCGGATCGAGCACGCTCGTGTCAGCCAATAACCGCTTCGATCTCCTCCTGTTACCCGCGACCGGCGTCGCGGCGACCGGGCGGTGCCGCTTGACGCTCGACCGCGCCACCACACAACGCAACGACCGTAGAAGACTTCTCTCGCACGAAGCTGCGAGGCTTGTATTCGAATCCCCCGCCGATGCGTGGACTGTTGCACTGCTGGCCGAACGTCTAGGCGTCTCCGTCACACGGCTTCGTGCGCGCCTGTTCGTGGAAAACGCAGGGGCACGCTACATCATCAAGACGCAGCGTATACAGCACGCGTTCACCACGCTGATCACGACCGATCTGCCGCTCGCGAGGATTGCTGCCTCATCAGGCTGGCCGAATGCCCGCGCGCTGAAGCTTGCTCTACGCGATGGGCTGCTGATCAACCCGGAGCAGGTCGAACGTGTGCAACCGAAGCCCGCGCTGCGGAGCTTGCCCGGAGAAAGGTTCTGGGGCGCCTCACCGCTGCTGATGTTCGGCGACGGCCACAACAGCCGCACATCTGGTGCGAATGGAATCCGTGTCACGATGAAGTAAGCAACACGGTCCATGAGCAGGGATCGAGTCAATGTTCGCGATCTTGCAGATCGGGACCACTCCAGCGATCGCCGCTCATGGCTTCTTGCCCAGCTCGCTCAACATGTCGCGCCCCGACGTGGCATAGTCACGCTTTTGCCCAACCATGCGAACGGCCACTTCACGCCGCTCCGGCTGAAATGAATAGCAGAGTGCGGGTTGATGCATGTCGGCCGCACTTGCAATCCGGTCGTGGTCGATCGCACGCCCGCCGGCGACCAAGATAGCGCGGCGCAGAATCGTCGCGTATTCGGCCGATGCCTCATCCATGTTCTCGGTCCATGCACGAAATCCCCCCCCCAGAGACCGCCCGGCAAACTGCGCGGGCGCCTTGATAAGGTTATCCGCAACCTCCCAGTACATGACCTGTTCGCCATCCTGAATGAGTTCCGCGCGCAGCGGTCCGAACACGGGTTGGTACTCGCCCTCCCAACGAAGAACGTCCGGGTCGCTCACCAGCACTTCGTATCGCCGGTGAGCCTCAGCGCGGGAAATGTGAGCGAGAACGAGGCCGCTCAGGTCGAACACATGCGTGCATTGCGCACGCATGTCGACCAGCGCGCCGATGTCGGACGCGCGCCGTGGCACCTCGCAGCCAACGAGTGCCTGCAACGGCGCGCCGACCTCCGCGCAGGTGGCCCACGGATACCGCACGGTCGCCACACGCACGGCCCGCACGCGCCCTTCGGCGTGCTCAATCGTCACGCCGAAGTAATGAAAATCGTCCTCGACCCATCCGACGACTGTGTTTTCGTCCCAGCGTTGCAAGTCAATCAGCCGCCGCAGACGGCCCTCGGGAGAGGTTTTCCGGGAAAGCGTCATCTATAGCCTCGTCGTGAAATTGCAGACTCGCCGCGTTGACAGGACACTACTGTGCGGGAGAGTATGCCTTGCATAGAATAGTATAAATTATTAATATGTTTACAAGGTATCTTCGCGTGGCTCCGCCCTTACGAGCCGCGCGACCTCGAATTCAAATGACACCAACGTATTTGCAGGAGACACATTTTGACCGCTGCAACCATTGCCCTACCTCGGCGAGATCTCAAGTCATTCTTCAGTCCACGAAGCGTGGCATTGGTCGGCGCCTCTGAAAAGTCCGCATGGTCACACGGCGTAGCGGCTAAGTTCCGTGCGTACGGCTATGCCGGCAAAGTGTTCGCGGTCAACCGCGGCGGGGTCGATGCACACGGCTATCCCGGCTTCAAGTCGTGCAAGGACATCCCCGAACAGGTCGACTTCGCCTACCTGTTCGTGCCGGCCGAAGCGACGCTCGAAGCGCTGACCGACGCAGCCGACGCCGGCATCAAGCACGTCAACATCCTGACCTCCGGGTTTGCCGAGACTGGCGAGCCGGGAGCGCTCCTTCAGCAGCGGCTGCTGGACCTGGCCAACGCGCGCGGCATCACGCTGCAAGGCCCGAATTCACTCGGCTTTGCGAACATCGGTGAAAGACTTGTCGCAACCTCGATCCCGACCCGTCTGCCGCTGATCGACGGAACGATCGGTCTTGTCTCGCAAAGTGGCGCAGTAGTTGCCGAAATTTCCAAAGTCATGCATCAGCAGGGCGTCGGGCTGCGCTTTGTCGCTGCGACCGGCAATGAAGCGCAGATCGCGCTGACCGACGTGATCGACTATCTCGTCGACGATCCCGGCACGCGCGTCATCACGGTATTCTCCGAATCGATCCGCGATCCCCAGGCGTTTCGCGACGTGGCACTGCGCGCGCTCGCCGCGCGCAAGCCGATCGTCATTTTGAAGGTCGGCAAGAGTGAAATCAGTGCGCAAGTGGCAAAGGCTCATACCGGCTCGCTGGTCGGCGACGATGGCGTATTCGACGCAGTGTGCGCGCAATACGGCGTCGTGCGGGTCGATTCGATCGAAGAACTCGTCGCAACGAGCGATCTGCTGGCGCGCGTGCCGCCCCTGAAAAAAAACGGTGTAGGTGTCGTGTCGATTTCCGGCGGCGGATGCGGCATGTTTGCCGATCGCGCTGCCGAATGTGGTGTCTCAATCAAGCCTTTCAGCGACGCAACGCGCGACGCGCTCAAACAGGTGTTGCCGGAGTTTGCCTCCGATCTCAATCCGCTCGATATCACCGGTGCGGTGATCCGTGCTCCGCAACTATGGGAAGCCACGTTGCCAGTCGTGGCGCGCGATGAGAATGTGGGCCTCGTCGTCGTGCTGAATCAGCTGCCCGGCACGCCGGATGAATTGAGGGGCCTGCGCGAGAACGTGCTTGCCATGGGCCGCGGCCTTGCGCTGTCTGAAGCGCCCGGCGTAGTTGTATCGATGACCGCTCAGCCGATGACCGACACGTTGCGCGAGGTCGCGACTGACGCCGGATTGTCCGGCATCTGCGCGGGTATTCCGCTAGCCGTACGCGCGATTGCCGGGCATGTGCAGTGGTCCGAATGTCTCGCCCGCTTCGAAGCCGGCGAGCGTCGCGACCGACCGGCGAGCGAGGCGAAGTCGGCAACGAGCCAGCGCCCGCGTTCCGAGCGTGAGGTGCTCGAATTCCTGCGCGATCAACGGGTGCCTGTCATTCCCGCGCACATCGCGCGCTCCGCGCAGGAAGCCGTCAGCTTCGCGCGCTCGGCGGGTGACCCGGTGGCCCTGAAAGTCCTCTCGGCCGACATCGCACATAAAACCGAGGTTGGGGGCGTCAGACTCGGCGTTTTCGGCGACGAAGCGGTTACGCAAGCCTACACCGACATCGACGCGACTGTGCGCAAAAACTGCCCGAACGCAAAAATCGAAGGCATCATCGTTTCGCCGATGCGCAGCGGCGGTATCGAATTGATCGTCGGCACAGCGCGCGACCCGAACTGGGGACCCGTGATCGCCGTGGGGCTTGGTGGGGTGTGGGTCGAGGTACTGGCCGACACGGCCGTACGCCCGCTGCCCGTTACGCCCGGCGACGTCAAGGATATGCTCCGCAGCCTGCGCTCTGCCAAGATTCTGCAAGGGTTCCGTGGCACGCCGGCAGCCGACCTCGACACACTCGCGCAAACCATCGCACGGATCGGCGACGCCGCGCTGGCGCTCGGCCCGCAACTCGCGTCGCTCGAAATCAACCCGTTGCTGGTGTCAGGCGACAAGGTCGAGGCTCTCGATGGCCTGTGCGTGTGGGAAGGGGCTCCCCAGTGAAAGACGCAACCACGCCCTGCACCTGCACCCCGGCTCGTCACACGGGGCAGCCGGTCGGGCGCTCCGCTGCCGACCGAAAAGATCCCAATCACGGGATACAGGAATAAGTATGTCCGAACTCGAAGCTGCCGTACTCTACGAGCGCGTCGACGAATACATAGCTGTCGTCACACTGAACCGCCCTCAAGCGCGCAATGCAATTAACGGCGACGTCGCACGCGCCATCGACGCGATCCGCACGAAAATCGACGCGGATCCGGAGATTCGTGTCGCGATTCTCGCCAGCAGCAGCGCCGACGTTTTCAGCGCCGGAGCGGATCTGAAAGAGGTCAGCAGCTCGCGAGCCGGGGCTTCGGGACTGTCGACGCCGAACGGCGGGTTCGCCGGTTTCGTCAAGGCCGAGCGCAAGAAGCCGTGGATTGCCGCAGTACGCGGTAAAGCGCTCGGTGGCGGGTTCGAACTGGCGCTGGCCTGCGATATGCTCGTCGCGGGCCAGAGCGCGAGCTTCGGCCTTCCCGAAGTGAAGATCGGCGTGCTGGCCGCTGCAGGCGGCGCGTTTCGCGTGGCGCAAATCCTGCCGCGCGCGATAGCCAATGAACTGGTGAGCACCGGGCGTTCCGTCGACGCGGCCTTCGCCATCGCGCACGGACTGATCAACCGGGTCGTCGCCGACGACGCTGTCTTGGACGAAGCGATACGTCTTGCGGGTGAAATTGTGAAAAACGCGCCGATTTCGGTGCGGGCTTCGCTCGAGATCGTCCGCGCCGCCACCGAACTGGGTGAAGGCGAATTGTGGAAAATGACCGACGCGTGGGCCCAACGCATCACCCGCACTGAAGATGCAAAGGAAGGGCCACGCGCCTTCCTCGAAAAGCGCGCGCCGCGCTGGACCGGCCGCTGACTGCTCAGTCCTACCTACGCATGATCATGCGTAGCCGGCAACCCGCCGCACCCGGCAGTGCGTCGACGCAGACCGGGCATTCACCGAATGGCGGTTCTCCGATGTCAGCGTCCCATCACTCGTCCCCGCTTTCCCTGGTGAAGCGCGCTGCGCAGGACATGTGCTGCGCTAGCCCCGCAGCGTTCAAACAGGTATCTTAATGAGGGGCTGTGCTAGTATGGCCGGTCCCACGAAACCGGTTAAACCTCGCTTGCAGCCATGACCACGCCTCCGAAAAGCCGCCCCCGGCCTCGCACCGATTCGCTGCCCCAATCCCCCTCTGGCGACCGTGCGACGCACGTGCGCGAAACAGCAATTCCCGCGGAAAAAATCGCAAGGCACCCTGTCGGCCGCGCCGATGAAGGCGCTCCGCTAGTTCAGCGCGCGGTTGAGGTGCTGCGAAAACAGATCCTGTCGGTGCCGCACGACAACCCATTCCTTGGATCGGAGGATGAACTGATCGCCACGCTCGGCATCAGCCGGCCGACCTTCCGGCAAGCGGCCCGCCTGCTCGAGCATGAACAGCTCCTGAAAATCAAGCGTGGCAGCGGAGGAGGTTTCTTCGCACAACCCCCCTCGGCGCGTGCCGTCTCACGCATGGCCGCGATCTATCTGAATTCGCAGGGAACGACACTTCAGCAGATTCACGACGCCTTCGGCCCGCTCGTTATCGAAGCGGCCGCCCTCGCGGCGGGCACCGCCACCGAGAAGACGCGCGGCCGTCTCGCCGAGTTCGTGCAGTCACACGACGGTTTCGAGGAACTCAATGATGAACGACTTCAGATGCGGGTCGTGCTCGAATTCGAGACGCTGCTCGGAGACATTTGCGGCAATCCCGCCGTCGCCTTGATGCTGAGCGTGATGCGCGATCTCGTGCGAGATCCGCGCTTCGGCAATGTCGGCCTCACGCGCGATCGCGCGCGGTCTTACGCCGAATTTCATCGCAAACTCGCCGAAGCAGTGCGACTTGGCGATGCCGACATGGCGAGGCTTTTCGTGCGCGCCCATCTGGCCGAACTGGCTCGCTGGAAGCCAGTCGCGTCCAGAGTTCGACGCGCCACGGACGTGGCGCAGGCGGCGATTGTCGGGGATTGACGCGGCGCGGCGCCAGCGAGCAAATCGACGCCGCCGCCGGCACGGTTCACTGAATCAACGCGCGCTACGCAGACGGGCAGCGTGATCAGCCGGTCGGTCCGCGTTGCGAGTATGCTCTGGCTTTTGATCCTGCCCGGCAGTTGGCTGTTCTCCGGCGTTGCGCGCCCACAGTCCGTCTGGAAGCAGAAAATGCGAGAGCGCGGGGATCAGGACAACTGCGCCTACCATGTTCCAGATAAACATGAAGGCGAGCAGGATCCCCATATCAGCCTGGAACTTGATCGGCGACCACGCCCACGTGATGACGCCTGCCGCGAGCGTAAATCCGATCAGACCGACCACCTTGCCCGTAAACATCACCGACTTGCGATAAGCTTCAGCCAGACTGACGCCGCGTCGTTGCAGCCCGAGCTGCACACTCAACAGGTAGAGCGCGTAGTCCACCCCGACGCCAACACCAAGCGCGGTGACCGGCAAGGTCGCCACCTTGACGCCAATACCCAAAGCGACCATCAGCGCTTCGCACAGCACCGACGTAATGATGAGCGGCACCAGTGCGACGATCACGGCGCGCCAACTGCGGAAGGTGACGAAACACAGCACGATCACGGCGGCGTACAGCAGCAGCAAGACCGAACGATTGGCAGATTTGACCACCACGTTCGTGATCGCCTCTATGCCGGCCGAGCCCGCCGCCGGAAGGAACTGCACATCGTCCGAGTTGTGCTTCTTGCCAAACGCTACAACTGCATCGAGCACCCGGCTCAGCGTCTCCGCCTTGTGGTCACTGAGGTACGCGACGATGGGTACTACCGAACACGCCTGATTCGTAGCATCGGGCATCGCGACCGAGGCCGCCGAATAGGCGGAATCAACGAGCCCCTGATCGCGGCTGATCGTCTGCCACTTGCCGTTGCCGTCGAACTGCCCGGCGGTAACGTGGCGGATGATTCCCGGCAGCGACACCACGGCCTGCACACCAGGCAACTGCTGCAACGACCAGGCCAGATTGTCCATGGTTACGAGGTTGGCCCAGCTTGCGCAAGCGTTGGGCTGCGTCTTGACGATGACGGCAAACTGGTCGCTCGACAAACCGTAATGCGCCGTAATGTACGCATCATCCAGATTATAGCGGGATGACTTACGCAACTCAGGCGCGCCGGGGTCGAGATCACCAACCTTGATATTCAGACTGCCAATGAATCCGGCCACGCCGATCACGGCGAATACCGCGACCGTCGCAGTTGCCCAGCGGCGTTGCGTAAAGCGATCGAGCTTGCCCCACAGCTCATTCATCTTGCGGCGCTTAGGCGCCTGTGCATCGTCGACATGTCGCGCGGCCGCTTTCTTGCTTACCCCGACGTAAGACAACATCACCGGAATCAGAATCAGTTTTGTGACGATCAACACGAACACACCGATGCTCGTTTGCAATGCCATGCTCTTGATGATCGGGATGTCGATCACCATCAGCACAGCGAAGCCCACTACATTGGTCAACAGCGCAGTCAATCCGGCAAGAAACAGGCGCCGGAATGTGTAGCGCGCAGCGACGTACTTATGCGTGCCCCGCGCCACGTCCTGCATGATACCGTTCATTTTCTGGGCACCATGCGACAGCCCGATTGCGAAAATCAGGAACGGTACGAGAATCGAGTACGGATCGAGAACGTACCCCGCCAGATGCATGAGACCGAGCAGCCACACCACGCCCAGCAACGAAATGGAGACGAGCAGTACCGTGCTGCGCACACAACGGGTGTACCAGAAGATCAACAATGTGGCAATGGCCGCTGAAACGGCAAAGAACCGCGCCACGTATGCAAGACCGTCCATCAGGTCACCGACCAGCTTGCCGAAGCCAACGATATGCACCTTCACGCCCGGTGATTGCTGAGCGTGGATGGTTTGTTCAAGTTCGTGCGAGAACGCGCGATAGTCGAGTGGCGCCCCGGTTCTCACATCCGTCTCGAGCAACGGCACGATAATCATGCTCGAATGGAGATCATTCGACACCAGCGTGCCCACCACCCCTGCGCGGGCAACGTTCCTGCGCAGCGCAGCCACGCTATCGGGCGACGCATTGTAGTCAGGCGGCATGACAGGACCGCCGTTGTAGCCTTCCTCCGTGACCTCAGTCCAGCGGACGATCGGCATCCAGAGTGACTTCATCCATGAGCGGTCGACGCCCGGAATCAGGTACACCGCGTCATTGATCTTCTTCAGTGTCTCAAGATAGTGAGGATCGAAAATGTCGCCATTCGTGTTTTCGACGGCAATGCGCACAGTGTTGCCGAGACCCGGCAGCTCTTTCTCGTTGTCGAGGTAGTTGCGAATATACGGATGCGAGCTCGGAATCGTCTTTTCGAAGCTGGCGTTGATGGTCAACCTGGAGGCATGAAAGCCCAGAAAAATGGTTGCCAGCACGCATAAGATAATTACAACCGGACGATGATTGAATACGAGCCGCTCAAAAAAACTGCCTGAGTTTCGATCGAAATCCTCTGGATTTCCAACGACCGGCATCTGGTTAGACGATGAATTCACTTGCACAGTCACAATCAAATCCTTTCGATATCGCGGGTAACAGCGTTTTGGCGACAGCGCTCGGAGTCTCAGCGCACGCCAACCAGTCGCACCGGCTTCGGGCCAGTCGACGTTGCGACAACAACACCGTTGTCGCCCTCCGGCGCAATGCCAAACACCTCACCTGCTATTGCCTGGCCGCTCGCGGACAGCTGCATAGCGTTTGCGGGCAACTGCATGATTTTGCCGCCTTGCGTGACTAGCAGCAAAGCGCCGTCGGGCCGCTCGGCCGATCCAACAAAGGACTGCGTCGTGCCGGTCTCCAGCACACGCCATGTGGCGCCGTGATCGTCGCTCAACAGAACATGGCCGCCGAGACCGTAGACAACCACTCGGTTCGCTTGCACCGCCACGCCGAAGAGCGAGCCCTTGTACGGCAAAGGGACGGCTACAAAGCGGCCAGTAGCGGCGTCGAGCCGCAGGACGATTCCCTGTTCCCCGGCAATGAACACGTCGTCTCCGTGTCCGCGAACCGCGTACAGGTGAAGCCGCTTCGCGTTGTCGGTCAGATCCATCATCGGCGTCCAGCTGTTGCCCGCATCCGTCGTGTGCAGTATCAGTCCGAACGCACCCACCAGATATCCATCGCTATCGCTCCTGAACCAGACATCGAGGAACGGCCATGCGGGCGCTTGAGCCGCCACCTTCTTCAAATAATTGAGTTGATGCTGAGCTGCCTCGTCACCCTGGGCGGCGCGCGCTTCGTAGAACGACACCGCGGCCTGCCACGCCATGCGTCCGTCAAGGCGACGCTGCCAGCTTTGGCCGCCGTCGCTGCTCGACAGGACGACGCCATCGTGCCCGACCGCCCACCCGTGCTCCGGCGACGAAAACGACACCGCCACGAGGTCGGTCGAGACCGGCGCCGCTACCTGAACCCACGTCGCAGTGGGAGACAATTTACGCAGGATATGTCCGCGTTGACCGACAGCGACCAACCCGGTTCCAGCCTGCGCAACGGCAAGAACGGGCGACCGCAGCGACATCGGCGTTATCTGAGCCGGCTGCTGGAGCGGGTCCTCGAAATGCGCGGGCAATGCCATAGCGTTGACAGCAATCCCTAATACACACGCCGCACCAAACCATGCTCGCGCAGTTCTCATACCCGTCTCCGTTCTATCGTCGCCTGTGCTGGGGTTAGAAGCCAGCCTTGAAATTCAGAAACACCCAGCCCTTGTCGTTGTATGCGTCGCTGCCGTTGGCAACCACTCCCGCAGGGGTGTTGTGTGTCCGATTATAGAAACCTTCATAACTCAGTGTGAGATCGTATTGGCCTTTATACGTGAAGTCGATCCCTGCCGAGTACGTAATGGAACCTTGGAAGCCGCCCGCGTTGTTTGCGGCGTTACCGTACAGGCCGTAGTTCACGTACAGCGGCATGCTGATATCGATCGAGGGGAAGACCTGCAACCATTGCGGGGTGAACTGGTACGTCACGCCCACATAATCACGTGTCGCGCAGCCGTTCCACTTGTAACACGCCGTACCATAGGCGTTACCATTGAATTCGGACACGTTGTTAGTGACGGAATTCAGGTGGTTATACGTCAATTCCAGAATGGACGAACCCGTATCGTAGAAGCGCGTCTTGTCGAGCAACCAGATCGAGTTCAGCACCGCGTTCAAGGTATTTCCCGACGCGCCCTGGTTGTTCACCGGACTGATAGCCGATGACGAGAGCGCCGTGTTCTTCCGGAACGAGAATTCAGCACCCACGCTTGCGCCTGCGATATCACGTGCCGCTGTGACACCGAAGAGTTGCGTACCGGTGGGATAAACGAGGCGAGCACCATTGGGCACCGCCACGCCCATTGCAAGCAGCGCTGGATTCAGGGTGACCTGCGGAGTGGTCCACGGTGTGTAGTCATCGAACTTGCGATAGTAGAAGCCGAACTTCGTCTGAAGCGGCTCGACTTTCCACTGCAGGTTCAGGCCGAAATTGCCGGCGTTCCTCGGCTCAAGATCGCCAGTGCGCGGAACGGTGAAGCCGCCCGTCCCCGGAATCGGAAACTGATTCGGCCCCTGAAACAGCATGTCTGCAAGGCCGAAGTACGTACCGCCCACGGGTAGGCGAGTCGGCTCCCACTCAAGGAAATATTGGCCGCCCACAGAAATCGTCGGCGTAATTTGCGACTCCGCCGAGATCTGGTTCAAAGGCAGAAAGAGCGTCTTGATTTCGGCGCCCGGATCCGTGCTGCCCTTGATACCGTCAACCGGCGACTGTGAATCGGACACCGCATAGGTATTGGAGAAAATCGCTTCGCCCCAGTATTCTGTGTGGCGCCCGATCTTCACGTTGATCGGTACATCACCAGCAAAGAACTTGCCGAAGGCGTAGGCATCGAGAAGCTCCGCCGACGGTCCGTTGTAGTATCGCTGCGTATAACTGCTGAACGTGTTGTTCGCGTAGCCACTTGCGCCAAGGTATGGACTGACCTTCGCCGTTGACGAACCATACGCGGGATCGTACCAACCATCACCACTGATGCGGAACCCGTAGTTGTTCTGGTATTTCACCACCAATTCCGAAAGAAGGCTGAAGCGGCTGGTATTGATGTCACCCTGGCCGAACTTCAGATTGCCGCCTCCCGACGCGGAGTTGGTGATGTAGTCACGCGGCGCCTGCGTCCGAATACCGCCCGTGTAGCCAATCGTATTCGTCCAGTCGACGGTCAGGTCGGGCAACCCCGTATCGAACGACATCGCGTTTGCGGAACCCTGTGTGAGGAGTACCGAAATTGCGACAACGGATGCCTTCAACGCAAATTGGGTCTCGTGAAACGAACCACTTCTGTATCGCTGGAATGCCATGTTCCCTAGTCTCCTGGAGTTATTGTCGGTGCGTCAACCGGTCTGGTCCGATGCGCTTGTTCGGCCTGGCGGTAAGCGGGAAGCGCTTCAAGACTTCTTCATTTTCATCATAATGATCTATATTATTAACACCTAGGTCAAGGCAAACGACGCTGGGGAAAACCAGAAGATCGGCCCATCTATCCGACGTACCGCTAAAGCGCATTGCAGGCGGTGCCGTGGGCTGCTAGATGTGGAGTCCGAAGTAGCACACCACACGATCCAATCGCATAGCAATAAAAAGGAGGTTCCGTGAGTCTCCTCAAACTGGATCTCGGATTCTTCAGCTTGACGCCCATCAAACAGCAAAGCCCAAGGCCAGACCTTGGGCTTTGTCAGCAGTCTGAGGGCTCAGTAAGCCCCTCAGCTCAATTTTAATCAAAGCGGTTTGTATGCTCGGCACCGCAATGAATCGAGGAACACGCGCGCCGAGCTTCAATCATTGCCGCTGCCAGCCAGTGCCTCAGGCGTCAACTCACGCTCCCCCGGCACCTTCCCATGAAAGTTGTAGTAGCCCGTTGGTCCGAGAATGGACTGCAGCGAATAGTTGCCCTTCGTGAAGTCAAACGCGGAGAAGATTGCGGCATAAGGCATATTGGCGTCGTACACTTGGAACTCGTACGTATACAGCGCCTTGTAGAGATTCCCGCCGCCGTCGTACGTGTCCTCCATGCCGCTTGCCGGTGCATCCTCATCGATATAAAACACTCGCTTGCTGTACGCATGCCGCATCCCCGGCTTGAGCGTTGCCTCGACAACCCAGACACGGTGCAATTCCCAGCGTTCGCAAGCCGGGTCTAGCGTATGTGCCTTTAGCGCCTGATTCTCCCCGACGCACTGCATCGCCAGCTTGTAGTTGTTGTACGGGATGTACATCTCCTTCTTGCCGATCAGCTTGAAGTCGAAACGGTCCATCGCGCCGCTAAACAGGAACGCCTCATCGAAAAACGTCGTGCCGCCCGTCTGCGAACTCGGCGTGTCGTACGCGAACGTCGGGGCCAGCTTGACCCGTCGCTGCCCCGGATCGAATTGCCACGCCTGACGCGGCTGCTTGACCGGATCCAGATAGTCCGAGTAACCAAGCATGCCACCTCGCTCACGCGCCGGATTCTGCGTCACGATATACAGCTGATAGTATTTCTCCGGATTTGACCGATCCTTTGTGATATAGAATGTCGCCTCGCTATAGGAGTCGAGTTCGTTAGCCACATAAGGATGCCCAGCGGTATCCACTACGTACGAGCGCGCGTTATGTGCCCTGACAGGTGCCACATAAGCCGTAAGCAGATTCCACATGACTTCATTGCCAGTCTTCGGAATCGGGAAAGGCATACCACCGCGGCACACCGGATCCAGCGCGATACCACCCTGCAACGTCTTGCACTCAGTGGCATTGCGCTTCGTCGCTGCATAGACTGCTTCCGGGTACGCTGCCGTCCGATGCGTCGGATAGATGTCTAGATAATAGTCCGGGTTGCGCTTGAGCAGCTCTTTGGTCCCAGCGCTAAGCTTGTCGGCATACTGCGCCATGTTCTTGCTGTCGATACGCAGGACCGGCTTATCCCCCTTGAATGGATCAATGTACGCACCGGGCGCGAGCTTCGGTGTATACCCTGCCGGCGGGGTGGTCAGTCCGCCAGTCCATGCCGGAATCGTTCCATCCGCGTTACCCGCCTTGATCGCGCCAACCGGCGTGAGCGTAGTCCCCAGCTCCTTCGCTTCATCCGCCGATACTGCCGCGAAACAGCTGTAGGAACTGACCGCGAGCGTGCACGCCAGTATTGTTGTCTTCAGAACATTCATACCGTCTCCAATCTCTTTTGATGTTTCGACCGCTATCACCCTGTACGCCAGAAGGTCGTCGCACACGAACGTCCGGCGGCCAAGGATCGAAGCGCACAGAGGGCAAACCCCAAGACATGCCAGCCCTTCCGGCCATTCAGCATGACTTCCTTCTCGCCGGCTTAATCCTATATATCATTGTTATCGTTTGCAAGCGCTTTTTGGGGCTGCAGCGTGACGACACCGTACCGCTCCGGCGCCGCGAGTCGTCTGCCACACCCCATCTGGGCGACAGCAACAAACAGCGCGCCTCAACGCGGCAATCCAAGACCACGCTGGGCAATCAAAGTGCGCTGTATTTCGTTTGTCCCACCACCGACGACGATCATGATCGAGTGACGGAGGAGATGCTCAAGCCGGCCTTGCGCAACTACACCGACCGAGCCGGTCGAGAGCGAAGCGTCGGTACCGAAGATGTCGAGCGCCGTTTCGCCGACACGCTGCATCAGTTCGCCGCTAAAAATCTTGCTCATACCGGCCTCGAATGTAACCTGCGCCCCCGCCTCAGCCAGCCGCGCGCTGCGCGTGAGCAGTTGACGAGCGACCTCAATCTCCGCCGCCAGCGTGCCGATTCGCTCGCGCACCGTGGCGTCGTCCGACAAGCGTATAGAAGCCCGCACCTCCGCAAGCATCTTTTCGAACGCCGCGCGCACCGTGGCAACAAAGCCGCCCATCGAGAGCCGTTCGGTCGCAAGCGCCGACGTGAGAATCGCCCAACCCTGGTTAACCTCACCGACCAGCGCACTTGAGGGAACCCGAACGTTATCGAGGAACTCGGTGCAGAACGTATGCCCATACATCGCCATTGACGGTCGGATCGTGATGCCCGGCGTATTCATCGGCACGATGAACACGCTGATCCCCGCCTGCTTGGGCTTGGCGTCAGGGTCGGTGCGCGCTGCGAGCCACATGTAGTCGGCGTATTCCGCACCAGTCGTCCATAGTTTCTGGCCGTTAATTACCCATTCGTCGCCGTCACGAACCGCCGAGGTCTTAAGCGACGCGAGGTCGGAACCCGCTTCCGGCTCGCTGTAGCCAAGGCAAAACGTCACCTCACCGCTCGCGATGCGCGGCAAAAATTCATTCTTCTGCGCGTCGCTGCCGAACTGCATCAGAGCGTGCGCCTGGATCGCGCCGCGGCTCGACGGGGCACCGGCAAGCTGCGTTTCCTCAACAAAGGCGAGTTGCTCCAACGGTGTCCTCGCTTGGCCGCCAAATTCTGCCGGCCAGCTGAGCGCATTCCAGCCCTTCTCACCGAGCCCCCGCGCGTACTCAGGATCGAAAGCGCCAATCACGACCGCTTCAGCACCGGACGCGGCACGGGGCTTGACCCAGTGCTCATTCAGCCACGTCCGCACTTCCTCGCGGAACGCATTGCCCGTGCTCCCCAGATCGTATTCGGGCAGAACCCCGCCTGCGTCGATCAAGACCGTAGCCAGCTCGGCGCGTGCACTGCGCACGCCGCCATGACGGATCAAGTCGGCGTGCGCGCGACGGAAATGGCGCGGTGCTTCATGTTCCTCGGCATAGCCGATCGCCCCCAGCACGTGATGCGTTTCCACGGTGACCTGGCGCAGCGCTGGACTGGCATAGGCAAATGCGGCGCAGGCAAAGTAACGCCAGTGTTCTACTCCCAGATCGAACGCCTCGCCGGCGTGCGCAAGCGTCAGGCGGGAGCCGTCGAGTTGCGTCAGGGCGTCGGCCAGCTTATGCTGGATCGCCTGAAAACGGCCGATCGGCTGGCCGAACTGGTGTCGCTGTTTCGCATGGTCGACGGCCAGTTCAAATCCCCGCTCAGCCGCGCCCAGTGCGCGCGCCAGCAAGCAAAGACGGCTAAGCCGTTCGACGTCGTGGCGCGCCTCGGCCGTCAGCGCGATCAGCGTCACCGGCACACCGTCGAACCGGACGCGTGCGAATGAGGGCACCGCGAGCCCTGGCGTCAACTCATATGACACTCGGGGCGAATTGCATTCGACGATAGCGAAACCGGCCGCATCGTCGGATAGCACGATGAGGTGGGTTGCCTCGGCCATGCCTTCGACGCCCCCCGCTTCCCCATTGAGCTTGCCACCCGCCACAGTCAACCGCTGGGCGCCTTCCTGATCGCCTGCACCAAAGACCACGGCGATACTCGCCTGCCCTTCGTGCACGGCGGACGCAAGCGCGCTGTCGGCACCTGTAACGTCAAGCAGCCAGTTCGTGAGCACCGCTTCACGCACGGCGGCGGGACAAGCGGCCCGGCCAAGCTCCTGCAATACGACCAGTGCCTCCCGCAAGCCGCCTGCGGACTGCCTGCTACCGAGATCGAGCAGGCCCTGCTCGCCCAGGAGACGCAGTAGTGAGCGCACCCCGGTCGGATTGTTCGCCAGTGTTAGCGCGTGCTCGGCAGGCCAATGTTTGGACAAAAGCGCCCGAACATTGTCACGAATCAGTTCCCGGTCCTCGTCCGTCATGCCGCCGTTTTCATCGGTCGTTACTGGTGATGTCATCCTCAGCCTCTTCAATATGCGATGTTCTTGATGCAATATATGTCTACTCACACGACACGTGTCGCTTAAAATATCATGATGTATATTTGCCGTGCAATACGGCAGAACCAGCATCCGCCGGCTGTCATGTAACTTCAGTGAGTAAGGTGTTGCAACGTGAAGAGAGGAACCCGTATGGAGGACTTTGACGAAGATACGCTTGGCGACGTGACGATTCGTGAGCGGCATCGGCAGCTGACGCGCATGGCGATCCTTGACGCGGCCCATGCGGTATTTCACAAGCATGGGCTACGAACCGCGACGATCGACCAGATCACCAGCGCGGCGCAAATCAACCGGGCGACGTTTTACCTGCATTTCAAGGACAAGATCGACGTCGCGGCGAACCTTTCGCGCCGGCTTGTGACGCGTCACAAGGAGCACTACGGCGAGCTGGCCACCCTGCATTCGCCCACCCGCGCAAGCGTGCGCAAGTGGGTCGAGCGCTATCTGGCTTTCGTCGAGGAAGAGCGCCTGCTGACGGCAATGTTGAATGAGGCGACGTCCGCTGAACCTGCGTTTGCCCAGGAATATCTCGATTACGTTGGGCGCATCGCAGACACCCGACTCGAAACGCTGCTCGCTCGAGCAACGGGCAAGCCACGCGAAGTGTTACGTAGCAAACTGATTCTGTTGCAGATGATGATGTCTCATTACGCGTACTACACGGTGGGCCAGGCGCTGACGTTTCCCGGCAAGTTCCCGATCGATGCGCTTGCCGACCTCTGGTGGAACGAGGTCTTCAGTCTGCCAACTTGACCGCGGTGGCCTGCCGCTTTTGCCGTCCTTGCCGACCCGTTACCGCGGGCCACCGCGGAGCGTATCGGCCAGAACCCGTGCCGCCGCCCCGACCAGTCGTTCCGTCGTCACACCAAAAGCATTTGATCCGGCCGGGACATAGGCGGCAAGACGATCGAGCATCGCGAGTATCACACCGGCCGCTGAAGGCGCATGATCGATATCCGGACGCACCTGCGCCAGTTTGGCTGAGAACGCTTTTAACAGTGGCAGAGAAGCCTCTTCCTCCGCTTTCGCAAAGCGCGGCTCACCTTCGGCCACGAGCATCGAACGTACGCGCAGCAACGGTGCGTGTTCGCGCCAGTACGATACATAAGCAGAAACGAACTCAAGCGCACGTACGTCGATTTCGTTTGGGGCCCACGTATCGTCGAGCAGCCCGACAATACGGTCGTCAGCCATCAACACCTGCTGCACCGTGGCCAGCACCGCATCGATTACGCCATCGAAGTACAGATAAAAGTTAGGCAAGGAAGTACCGGCCTCGCGCGCGATATCGGCGGCACGTAGTTGCGCGAGCGGGCACGTGCGCAATAGATTGCCTGTCGCGTCGACGAGGCGCTGGCGCTTCTCTTGGCCCTTGCGGCGCATCGCCTGGCCGGACTTGTTAATTGGCGGTGATCCGGAAGACATGCTCATAACGTCGCGAACAGAAAAAAGGGACCGCGCCATTCTACGTTGACCCATGGCGCGGCTCCTCTCAAGCGGGGATGCTGACCGTCTTCAGGCGAATGAACTCGTCGAGTCCGGGACGACCGCCCTCCTTCCCGTAACCGGACAGGCCGACCCCGCCGAACGGCGCCCACGCCGGAATATTGCGCGAGCCATTGATATGCACGTAGCCGGTCTTAAGCGCAGTCGCTACGCGTTGCGCACGCTTCAGATCGTTCGTCTGCACGTAGCCGCCAAGCCCGTAGTCGGTCGAGTTGGCGATCGCTATCGCTTCTTCCTCCGTCCTGAAGCGATGGATCACGAGTACCGGACCGAACACCTCGTTGCGGGCAATCTCGCTACCGGGGTCGACATCGGCGATCACGGTCGGCGCGACGTAATAACCCGCCGCAAGATGACCGCCGAGCCGTTCGCCACCGGTTATCACGCGCCCCGCTCCACTATCACGCGCACGGCCGATCATGCCCAACACCCGCTCGCACGCTGCCTGATTGATCAGCGGACCGACGATGGTTGACGGATCGAATGGATCACCCACCGGCAGATGACCCGCGACCGCCGCGACAGCTTCGATCATGCGATCGTAGATGCTGTCGTCGACAAGCAGGCGCGTGGGCAGCTCGCACCCCTGACCGCTCAGTAGCCCGACGCTCCAGAACGCCGCAAACTGCGCAACGGCCTGAATATCGGCATCAGGAAACACGATGTTGGCCGATTTTCCGCCCAGTTCGAGCACCGCTGGCTTCAGCAAATCGGCACACTGATGCAGGATCTTGCGTGCCGTCGCAGGCCCCCCCGTAAACGTGATTTTCTCGACGTCAGGATGGGCGATCAATGCTTCGGCAGCCTCCGCCGCACCCGGTACCACATTCACAACCCCCGGCGGAATGCCAGCCTCACGGGCAAGATCGGCGAACAGACAAGCCACGAAAGGCGTCTGTTCCGCCGGCTTGATAACGACGGTATTGCCCGCAGCGAGCGCGGGGGCCACCTTCATGCCCAGTGAAATCAGCGGTCCATTCCAGGTCACGATGATGCCAATGACGCCATACGGTTCAGGCAACGTATAGACGAATTCGTCGGCTGGCGGCATCGACACTACCTGCCCATCGATTTTGTCCGCCCAGCCGGCGTAGTAGTTCGTCCACTCCACGGCAAGGCGCGGGCCACCCGCGCCGACCGTCACGGGCGTACCTCCTTCGATGGCCGCCAGGCGAATGAATTCGTCGCTGCGTGACTCGACCAGTGCGGCGAGGCGTGCGAGCCTCTCGCGCCGCTCGACGGCCGGCATCCGGCGCCACACTTCGAAAGCCCGCTTCGCACAGGCGACGGCCTGCTCGACCTCCGCTTTGCCGCCCAGCGGCACATTGGCTTGATGCTCGCCAGTGGCGGGATTGATGTGAGCGAAGACCCCGCCGCTGCCGGCGGCAAGATCGCGCTCACCTATCACAATACGACCCGGCGGCGGGCGTCGGTCGACCGCAGGTTTCATCACTTCATTCATGGGGATGCCTTTTACTGTAGATAGGTGGCGATCAGAGCCGGACAATCGTCCCGCCGTCCACCGGCAGGATCTGACCATTGATGTAATGCGCGTCGTCGCTGAGCAGGAAAATGCCGACCCGCGCAATCATCTCGGGTGCCGCGACTTCAGCGGTAGGCTTGCCGAGCATCTGCGCCCACTGTCCCATCTGTTCGACTGTCATGATGGGTTGCATCCCTTCCGTCGCCGTGGTCCCCGGTGCGATCGCGTTGACACGGATACCGTGCGGCCCGAGCGTCTGCGACAGGTTGACCGTCAGTGCGTTAACGCCGGCCTTCGACACCGAATAGATGCCGGTTTTCATCCAGCTACCGATCGACGACGTGTTGACGATTGCGCCGCCGCCTGCGGCCTTCATGGCCGGCACCACCGCCTGGGTCATGTAGAGCACGCTGTGCATGTTGACTGCAACGATGCGCAGATAGTCGTCGATCGCGATTTCCGGCAGAGGTGCCGCGAAAGAAGCACTGAGCAGCCCCGCGTTGTTCACGAGGTAGTCGATGCGCCCGAACGCCTGCGTCGCAGCCGAAGCGCAGGCAAGGCAGGACGCGGGATCGCCCACGTCGGTTGCGTGCACAACCGCGCGGCCACCGTCGGCACGAATACTCTTCGCCACTGCCTCTGCCGCGTCGGCCTGAATATCGGCAACGACCACCGCTGCACCGCGCTGCGCGAGCAGGCGCGCATAGGCAGCACCCATGCCTTGGGCAGCACCCGTGACAATCGCCACCTTATTCTCGAAACCCATGTCGTTGTCTCCTCGATTCTCACGACCACATCATTAACGGAATACTACTCCGCTTTATTATTGAGATGTCGGACACACCACGTCAAGCGCGACGCGACACAGTGTTTTCCCCAAGGCTGAGCGTTGCTCAGAGGCCAACCGAGGCGATCGCAGGTAAAGTGCTTTACCACGCACGAGACTGATAATAATATAGATGATCAATACGATAATGGACTGTCGCTCCAGGTGGCATCTCGACAGTTCGGACACTTCAGCATAGGTTTCCCAATGAAAACGAAAGTATGTAATCTGTTGCAAATCGAACTACCAATCTTTGCCTTTTCGCACTGCCGGGACGTGGTCGCGGAAGTCACGCGCGCAGGCGGCATGGGTGTTTTGGGGATCAGCGGATACTCGCCCGAACAACTGGAGCAGGAACTGCACTGGATCGATGCGCACACAGACGGCAAGCCCTACGGCGTCGACATTCTGATTCCCAATAAATACGAGGCGTCGGCAAAGCGCTCGAACGGACGTCCGACGTTGCCCGAAGAAAATCAGCGCTTTCTCAAGAAGCTCTGCGACGACGCGGGTATCCCGCCGTTGCCAACCGGAGAAGGCGACCGTATGTTCGACGAGTTTCTCGAACGCCTGCACATGACGCCGGAAGCAGCCGAGGAACTGTTCGAGGTCGTATTACGTCACCCGAACGTCAAACTGCTGGTCAATGCGCTGGGTACGCCGCCGAAGCACAAGGTCGACGAGCTTCACGCGAAGGGCATCAAGGTTGGCTCGCTGGTCGGTCGTCTGGACCACGTGGCCGCCCAGATCGATGCGGGCGTCGACGTTCTCGTGGCGCAAGGTTGCGAGGCCGGCGGACACACTGGCACGATCACATCGATGGTTCTCTGGCCGCAAGTCGTCGACGCGGCCGGCGACATTCCGGTGCTCGCCGCCGGCGGCATCGGACGTGGCCGGCAAATGGCCGCGGCCCTGGCGCTGGGCGCAGACGGAATCTGGTGCGGATCGATCTGGCTGGGCACGGACAAGAGCGATCTGACTCCGGAAATGAAACAGCGGCTCTTCAATGCGAAGGCGGAAGAAGCGGTTCAATCGCGCGCATTGACGGGCAAGCCATGCCGCATGCTGAAGAGCAAGCTGAGCGACGCGTTCGAACAGCCCGGCGCACCGAAGACGCTGCAGATGCCGCTGCAAACCATTTCGACCTTCGAAGCGCGTACCCGCATCGAACGTGCGCACGCCAGCGACTACATGAGTTACCCAGTCGGGCAGATCGTCGGTGACATGAACAGTGAAACCACGGTGAAGGAAATCGTCTACGGCTTGCTGAATGAGTTACTTGATGCAACTGAGCGTCTCCATCGACTCGTTCACGCTGAAGATGAAGCGTAGAGGAACCACCGCCTCGGACAGCCTGCCTGAACCGCCGAATCAACTGATTCGGTTCTCCCACAGGGCACGCGAAAGATCAGGACTTCGGCACTTCAGGCCACCCGGATCGGACCTGCCGCGGATAGCGGACTACCAGCGCTCGCCCACCATCGCTGGATCAATGCAAATACAACGAGGAGACACGTGGCGCTACCCTTGTCGCTATCTAACCGCCTCAGGCTGCCGTTGATCGGTGCCCCGATGTTTCTGGCTTCCACACCGCGCCTCGTTGTCGCTCAGTGTCAAGCCGGCATCGTGGGCGCAGTGCCCGCGCTGAACGCTCGCAGCACTGATCTGCTTGACGACTGGCTGGCGGAACTGGCGGCATTGCTGGAACGACCCATTCGCGCCGGCACACGGGCCGCCGCTCCTTTCGCGGTCAATCAGATCGTCAGCCGCACGAATAGGCGGCAGGACCAGGATCTGTCCATCATGGTCAAGCATCGCGTTCCCATCGTGATTACGAGCGTCGGGGCGCCGGGCGATGTGGTGGCGGCCGTGCACAGCTACGGCGGCCTCGTCTTCCACGACGTGGTCAGCGTGAAACATGCTGAGAAAGCAGTCACGGCGGGAGTGGACGGAATCGTCGCAGTATGCGCAGGCGCCGGCGGGCATGGTGGGACGCTCAACCCGTTCGCGTTCGTCAACGAAATCCGCCGGTTTTATTCGGGCGCTCTGCTGCTGGCAGGAACACTGACCTCCGGCAAAGATCTACTCGCCGCGCAAGTGATGGGCGCCGATCTCGGTTATATCGGTACGCGCTTTCTGGCTAGTGAAGAATGCGAGATTGACCACGACTATAAGCATATGCTGGTTGGCTCAAATGCCGACGGCATCGTCAACACAGCTCTGTTTAGCGGCCTGCACGGCAACTATCTGGCACGCAGCATTGCGCAGTCCGGACTCGATCCGGACAACCTGCCGTTGCCCGATGGTCCGGGCGTCGGTACGGGCGGCCACGGTGATTTCAAGCTCTGGAAGGACATCCGGGCGGCTGGCCAAGGCGTTGGCGGGATTACGGACATTCCGTCGGTTGCTGATCTCGTCGCGCGACTCGAAACGGAATACCAGTGTGCGTTGAGCCGATTGGCTGGCTTACCCAAGCATGCCGAGTCATGAAGTGCGTGAAGTTGTACGTCGCGCGACGCCAGAACCACCGAGGAGCGACTTATCCATGTCCGTTGTAACTCGCGAGGACATCGCCGATTGTGCTGTCCTGACTTTAAATCGCCCGGAAGTGCTCAATGCCGTTAGCAATCGCCTGCTCGATGAGCTCGAGGCGCATCTCGACGACATCGCATCGGACGCGCCACGCGCATTGGTCATTACCGGCCAAGGACGGGCATTCTGCGCCGGGTCGGACCTCAACGAACGGGATGGCGATCCGGCGCTGCGCATCGCGCAAGTGCACCGCCTGATTGAACGTCTGATCCACTTTCCGAAGATTTCGGTGGCCGCGCTGAACGGGCCGGCGCTTGGCGGAGGTCTCGAGATCGCATTGGCCTGCACTTTCCGGATCGCGACCTCCGACGCGCGCCTCGGACTACCCGAGATCAAGCTCGGACTGATGCCGGTCTACGGTGGCACGCAATTGTTGCCCCGGCTCATCGGCGAGCGGCGCGCACTGCAGATGATGCTGAGCGGCGATGCGGTTGCGGGCGCGACAGCACTGGAGTTCGGGCTGGTCGACCAATTGGTCGAGCAAGCGCCCGACGTACTGCAAGCCGCGTTGCACATGGCGAAGCACCATGCGCAGTACGGCCTCGTTGCGCAGCAGGCGATTCGTCGCGCGGTACGGGAGGGCATGCAACTTTCGTTGACCGACGCGTTAGCGCTCGAACACACGCTTGGTCCCCTTGTAGCCGCGACAGCCGACGCAAGAGAAGGTATTCAGGCATTCCTGGAAAGGCGCGCGCCCGTGTTTCGCGACGCGTAGACCGCGCTGTCAGGCTCGCCACGTCCGCGACTCGACAATCGTCGTGTCCGAAACGGGATTCCGCAAATATATAGGAAAAGCGACCGTGCCTTTCGCACATGTGCCCCCGCGAAGTCTCTTGGGTACATTGGTAAATCTCAGCATCGTAGAGTGCGGGCAACACACCCGCTCGAGTACGACGACGTCCCTGGTGGCAAGTCCGGTCCGCCGATGAACCCACCGCGCCAAGTTACGACAGTGATCGATCGCTCGAACACTTCGAGGAGTTCCGTATGGCTGATGCCGTTCTGAGCCTGCGCATTACAGGCGCAATCGCGACGCTGACACTCAATCGGCCCCAGCGCTTTAATGCGCTTGATGTTTCGCTAATCGACGCCTTACGCCGTGCGCGAGGACGTGCGCGCCTTAGTGTTGACCGGGGCCGGGCACGCGTTCTGCAGCGGCGCCGATCTTGCCGCTGAAGGTGGGAGCAGCATAGGCCAAGACTACGATGGCGTCCTTGGACTGCCGCCTCAGCGGCGCGCAGCCGAGCTGCGCCGTATCGGCAACAACACACGCGACGGTCTGTTGCAGCACTTCCACCCGCTGATTCGCCAAATCGCCGACCATCCGAAGGCAGTCGTCTGCGCGGCTAACGGCACCGCCGACGGGGGCGTAGGTCTCGCGCTAGCCTGTGACATTGTCCTCGCGGCCCGCTCCGGCCGCTTCATTCAAGTGTTTGCACCTCGCCTTGGCCTCGTGCCTGACTGCGGCATCAGTTGGCAGTTGCCTCGCACCGTCGGGCACGCTCGTAGTCTCGCTTTGACGCTGCTCGGCGAACCGGTATCCGCCGACGAAGCCGAAAGGCTCGGTCTCATTTGGCGCGCAGTGGACGACGACGCCCTAGCGGGCGAGGCAGAACGCGCGGCTCGCGGCGAATCCCGCGCACGTTAATGTGAAGGTGAAGGCCTTGCTGCGCAGCTTACCCGACAACGGCCTCGCAGCACAACTTGACCTCGAGGCGCAACTGCAGGGCGAGTGTGGTGCGAAGTCCTCGTTTATCGAGGGTGTACTTGCCTTCCAGCAGAAACGCGAACCGGTACTTCATCCAGCACAAATGCCGGTGGATTAGGCAACAGGCTCAGGCTCGCTCCTGCTTGTCGGCCGAGTCTCGCCGGGCGATCGCAGCGCGAGCCTGCAGCCAGTCATCGTCGCTCATCTTGCTCATGTTCGAGAAAATGCCTCCGATCGCTTGAAATTGGGCGCCGTCCACTGCAATGATCTGGCCGTTCACATAAGCCGAACCGGGCGACAGCAGGTACACGGCGAGGTTGGCGAGTTCAGGCATCTCGCCCGTGCGCCGCATGGGGTTACCTTCGACCATTCAACCCTCACCGCCGTTCGGGTTCAATCGAGCAGTCATACCCTCAGCTGGAAATACACCCGGTGCGATTGCGTTGAAGCGGATCCCCCGGCCGCCCCACTTCATGGCAAGAGACTGAGTCATCGCCGCCAGCGCGGCCTTGGACATAGCCGATGAGACGCCGACGTTCTCGCGGGAAATCGGCATGAAGCCGATCACGACACCCGTCAGAAGTCCGCAGAGCAACGGGATGGCCGAAAGCTTCGTCAAAACGATAAGCGTGACTACGTTTCGTGGATGCCCAAGCCCGACGCAAGAACGGCGTTGCAGAACCTGGCGATCGCATTCGACCACTGAAATATCGCTCGCCGCGAGAGTTTCGCCAGCGAACCAATTCTCCAACCTAAGCGTGACCGCGCGCCCGGTCATGCAGGGGCAAGGCCACCCAGAGGCAGAGGCAGTTTTCTTGAGCACGCCTGCACGATGACCGCATATATGCATCGCGGCTGCCGAGCAGCAGACAGGCCGCGACCATCACCCGTCCAAGGTCAGAATCGCCCCCTGTAATCAGAATACGCTGGCCTTGCAGCAGACCTGGCCTGTAGAGCAATTCATCGAGCTTCACAACCCTCCTTGTCTTAGGATCGTCTTCAGATTTTCTGCGCGTAGTTCGGCACGCGCTTTTCGACGAAGGCGCTGACGGCCTCAGCGAAGTGTGGGGTCTGCATGCACAGGACCTGCTGCCTGTCCTCCAACGCAATAACCGCTTCGAGGCTCGCGCCGTCGATCGCAAGATTGAGGCCGTCCTTGGTAAGGCGCAGGCCCAGCGGCGATGTGGCAAGCATGTCGTTAGCTAGCCCGCGCGATTCCTCATACAACTGCGACAACGCATCGACACGGCTGACCGGTCCAGGACCCGCGGCACGCGTTGCATCGATGAAGCGCCCGGTGAGAATGAGTTCAGATGCCACCGATGCACCGACCATACGATTAAGGAAGTAGCTCACGCCGACCTCACAGCCAGTCAGCCCTACCGTGATGAAGGCCGCATTCATGTACGCATCAGGCGTCATCAGCCGGATGTCACAGGCCAGAGCAAGTGCAAGGCCGCCACCGCTGGCCGCGCCCTGCACAACGCCAATGATGGGTTGCGGACAGCGCCGCATGGCGAGGATGATGTTGCGAATGCTGTACTGCAACGCTAGTACCGCCTCCGCATCGCTATTCACCGGCTGAACAAGTTGCTCCTTTAGATCGAGACCACAGCAGAAGCTACGCCCGGCCCCCTGGAGGATGACAACGCGCGTGCTGCTGTCTCGCGCAAGGGCGGCGAAGAAGTCATGCAGCTCCTTCGCCAGCGCGCCATTGAGCGCGTTCAGCTACTCCGGCCTGTTCGGGGTAATCCGTGCTACCGGGCCGTCGTGATCGATGAGAAGGATAGGTTCTGCCATCGACGTTCTCCAGATACAACGAATGAAGGGGTGAACACGGACACCGTGTATCCGACTCACTATGCATGTGGGCATCGGTGGATTCCTTGATACGCTATAATTGTATATATTATTACACTGTATCCGGCAACCATTTCATCTCGCCAGCGTGGCGAGCCAACGCACACGTGAGACGCGTCGGCCCTTGAATCCCAACGTAACCCCTTCATACGGACGAACCAACCATGTCCAGAATTGCAGACAACACCCCTGTCGTGATCGGCGTCGGACAGGCCAGCGAACGCCTGAATACGCCCGAGTATCGCCAGTTGTCGCCGGTGGATCTGGCAGCACAGGCGGCCCGCGCAGCCTGCGACGACGCCCTGTCTCTCGCCGCACTTGCGCCAGCAATCGACGCCATCTTTGCCGTGCGCACCGTGGCCGACTCCGTGGCCGCGCCGATGCGTGCGCAGATGGCGCCGTTCGGCTCGCCTGAGAACGTACCGGCCAGCGTTGCAAAGCGTCTCGGAGCCACTCCCCGCCTCCTGGTCTATTCGCCCGCGTGCGGAGACGAACCACAAAAGCTGTTGAGTGAGGCCTGCGAACGGCTGCATAGCGGCGAACTGGAAATGGCGCTCGTCTGCGGAGGAGAGGCCATTTCAACCCAGCGCGCCGCGCAAACCGCAAAACAGCCATTGGACTGGTCCGAACCCAGCGACCTGCCGCTCGAAAACCGCAACTGGAATATGGGCACGCTGCGCACCCGCCACATGAACGATCACAAGATGATCATGCCGCCCACGGTCTACGCGATGCTCGAGAACGCGCGCCGCAAGCGGCTGGGGCTGTCACGCGACGCCTATGCTCACGAAATGGGCCGTCTGCTGTCGCCCTTCTCGAGCGTAGCTGCAACCAACCCGCACTCCGCCGGCAACAAGAAGGTATGGAGTGCAGATGAAATCGCCACGATCAGTGCCGACAATCGCATGATCGCCGACCCGCACCCCATCTCGGCGGTCGCGCGCGACCAGGTAAATCTTGGGGCAGCGGCGTTGCTGACCACGGTCGGTACCGCGCGCAAACTGGGCATTGAAGAGAGCAAATGGGTGTATCTGCACGGCTATAGCAGTGTCGATGAGCGCGCGGTGCTGGAGCGCGAGCGCCTTGACCAATCCGTTGCGATGGAACTGGCTTATCGCAAGGCGCTCGAAGAAGCCGGGGTAGAAGTTTCCCAGATCCGCTACATGGATATCTATAGCTGTTTTCCGATTGCGGTATTCTCGGCCACGGACGCGCTCGCACTCGACGCACAGGACCCACGCGGCCTGACCGTCACCGGCGGTCTGCACTTTTTCGGCGGCCCCGGCAATAACTACTCGATGCACGCCATTGCAGAGATCGTCGCACGCCTGCGCGCGAATCCCGGCACTTTCGGCCTCGTCGGCGCCAATGGTGGCTTCCTCTCCACGCATGCGGTGGGCGTATATTCGACCACCCCACGGCCATGGAAAACCTGCGACAGCCGGGATATCCAGGCCAAGGTGAACCAGCTACCCGCGCCCAACTTCACGCGCGAACCGGAAGGCTGGGGCACCGTCGAAACCTACACAGTCCTATATGGCAAAGAAGGTCCGACCGACGTCATCGTCGTCGGTCGCCTCGAACTCACCGGAGAGCGTTTCATCGCCAACAGCATCCACGGCGATCGCGAGACGTTGCAAGCCTTTGTCGATGAAGACGGTCTGAACCTGCGGATCTGCCTACGGCCTCACTACCAAGGCCTCAACCAGTTCGCGCTCGACGAAGAAAGCCTGAATCGCCTGCTGCCCAAGCCGCCGAATCGCATTCTACCTCGCTACGAATACGTGCACGTGCAACGCAACGGCCCACTGCTCGAAGTAACCATCAATCGACCAGACGTAAATAACGCGCTGACGCCCGAGGCCAACGATGAACTCGAACAGGTCTTCGATGCATTTGACGCCGACCACAGCCTGTGGCTCGCCATCATCACCGGCGCTGGTGAGCGTGCCTTCTGCACCGGCAATGACCTCAAGGTGGGCTCGTCCGGGCGTCGCATGTGGATGCCGCGGACTGGCTTCGGCGGCCTCACGAACCGTCGCACCCGCGTCAAACCCGTCATCGCGGCAGTCAACGGCTACGCGATGGGCGGTGGATTCGAGATCGCGCTTGCCTGCGATCTGATCGTCGCCGACGAGAAAGCGCAATTTGCGTTGAGTGAGGTGCGTGTCGGGCTTCTCGCCGGCGCCGGCGGTCTGCAACGGCTTACGCGCCAGATTCCGTACAAGCAGGCGATCGAGCTGATTCTCACTGGCCGGCGCGCCAGCGCCGAGGAAGGCCGTACCCTCGGCTTCGTAAACCGCGTGGTACCCGCAGGCACGGCCCTGCAAGGTGCCCGCCAACTGGCCCAGGAACTGCTGGAAAACTCACCCACCTCGATCCGTCTCTCACTGGAGATGCTCAGGGATTCGGAACGGTTCTCCAGCACCACTGAATCGATCGGGCTCCCCTATCCGGCGCTTGAGCGCCTGCTGGCAAGTGAAGACCGTATTGAGGGCATGATGGCCTTCGCCCAGAAGCGCAAGCCGGAATGGAAAAACCGCTGAGAGCCGAGCTAGCTCAGTTTGCCCCGCCGCACAGCACGCGGCGGGTGAAACGGTGGCCGTACGTGCGCATCGCCCACTTCAGGCCAGCAAGGCCCGCAATGTGCTGACAAGGCTCAACGGTTGATCCAGCATGATGTGGTGGTGCGCC